>Ga0207678_10000715_pt1 | contig 30322 bp, 25 predicted proteins | sample KBSC63metaG_FD_184319 | JGI IMG/M metagenome (GOLD analysis project Ga0207678, IMG submission 184319) | Corn rhizosphere microbial communities from Kellogg Biological Station, Michigan, USA - KBS C6-3 metaG (SPAdes) (version 2) | ecosystem: Host-associated > Plants > Roots > Rhizosphere > Soil ... | reverse complement strand
ATCCGCTGGACCCGCGCCGGCTCCCGCTACGTGCACAGCGCCGCCGACGCCACCGGCTTCGTGCGGGAGCTCTTCCGGCAGTACGGCGACGACATCGCCGACCTGGAAGTACGCCGCGCCAGTCTGGAGGACACCTACATGACGCTGGTCCACCGCGCCGAGGCCGGCGGCGAGACGGAGCTCGGCCTCCAGGAAGCGGGTGCGCGATGAACGCCAGGACCTCCGCGCTGCGCTCCGGTGTGGCCCGCGGCTGGATCGAGTTCAAGCAGACGTGGACCAACGCCGACGACGTGCTGGGGCAGCTCGTCTTCGTGGTGCTCTTCCTCGGTACGTTGTTCTTCATGCGCAACGCCACGCTGCCCGGCACGTCGTTCTCGCTGGGCGCGGCGACCGTGCCCGGCGTGCTCGGCGCCGGCATCGTGTTCAACGGCCTGACCGCCGCGGCGGGCTACCTGGCCGTCGACCGCGAGGACGGCACACTGCTGCGCGCGAAGGCGACCCCGAACGGGATGCTCGGCTACCTGGTCGGGAAGACGACCGCGCTGTCGCTCGCCCAGCTGACGTCCATCTTCGTGGTCCTCGTCCCGTGCCTGTTCGCGTTCTCCGTGCTGGCACCGGACGGCCTCTGGTCGTACCTGCACCTGCTCGGGGTACTCGTGCTCGGCATGGTCGCGACGATGCCGATCGGCGCGGCGCTGGGGGCGCTGACCAGCAGCCCGCGCGCGATCGGGCTGATCACCCTGCCGGTCATGGGCATGGGCGCGATCTCGGGGATCTTCTACCCGATCACTTCGCTGCCGGGCTGGTTGCAGGACGTCGGGCAGGTGTTCCCGATGTACTGGCTCGGCCTCGGGATGCGCTCGGCGCTGCTGCCGGACAGCGCGCTCGCCGTCGAGATCGGCCATTCGTGGCGGCCGGTGGCGACCCTGGCGGTGCTGCTCGCGTGGGCAGCGGCCGGCTTCGCGCTGGCCCCGATCCTGCTTCGCCGCATGGCGCGGCGCGAGGCCGGCTCGTCGCTGGCCGAACGACGGCAGAAGGCCATGCAGCGTGTGGGGTAATCATGAGTGAGGTCGTCTACAACCGGATCGCGATGCTGCGCGCGGAACGGTCGATCTCGCGGCGGCAGCTGGCCGAGGCCCTCGGCGTGCACTACCAGACGATCGGCTACCTGGAGCGAGGCGAGTACAGCCCTTCGCTGTACCTGGCCCTGCGGATCGCGGAGTTCTTCGAGGTGTCCGTGGAAGTGCTGTTCTCGACGAAGCCCTTCCCCCGGCTGGGTGAGCGGTCCGCCTAAGGTTTGCGCAGGTCGGCGTCGGCCAGCGCGCGGACGACGTCTTCGCGGCGGGTCTCGCGGGTCGTCCGGTTGAGCTCGACGTGCAGGAACGGCGTGCCGGCCGCGGCTTGGCCTTGGACGTTCGTCGTCCCGGCCAGGCCGCGGCAGGGTTCGGCCCAGGCCCGGCGGACGCGGAACCCGGCGGCTTCCAGGCGGTCCGCTGCCCGGCGGGCCGCGTCGCCGGCTTCCCCGGCCCCGGCCGAGAGGACGACGTCGGCCGCGGGCATGGTGCGGTCGTTGAAGCCGTGCAGCTGGACCTGGGGCAGGCCGCGACGGGCGAGCAGCGTGGTGACGACGTGGAAGACGGTTCGCGTGTCGTGCGCGGGGTCCTCCCGGCGGCGGTGCGCGCCGGCCACCACGAGGACGGCGCCGGGCACCTGCCGGAAGAGCGCCAGGCCGATCAGGTCGGTCCGCAGGTCGGACGAGGGGTGCGGCACCTCGATCACCAGCGACGGCGGCGCGGACCGGTCGATCGCATACAGCCCCCAGGCTCGCTCGGTGCCGGGTTCCTGGACGACGACGGAGTCGCCTTCGGCGGAAAAGCCCAGCTCAGCGAGGCGATGGGGGCGGCCGTCGAGCAGGGCGGCGAAGCCGGTTCCGGCGATTTCGAGCTCGGCCGCCGTGGGGTGGCGGTACAGCTGCCCGGTCGACTGCGCGGCGGTGAAGCTCCGGAGAAGGGATTCCAAGCCGCCAGGTTACCCAGGCAACGTCACCTTGACGCGCCTCCACCGGCACCGGAGAGTGAGTGCGTTACCCACGCGTCGGCAGGTGGAGGAACCCGGTGAGAGTCCGGGGCGGTCCCGCCACTGTGACCGGAGACGGCGTTCTCCGGGAGCCAGGAACTCCGGCCGGCGCGCCCGTCTACCCGGGGCGCGGACCCCGAGGAGGAACTTCGTGATCCTGCTTCTGTCCACTTCGGACACCGACCTGCTCAGCGCGCGCTCTTCGATGCGCGAATACCGGCTCGGCAACCCCGCCCGGCTCGACGTCGCCGAGCTTCCCGGGCTGCTCGACGGCGTCAAGATCGTCGTCGCGCGGATCCTCGGCACGCCGCGGAGCTGGCAGGACGGCCTGGACACGCTGCGGGCGTCGGGTGCGCACGTCGTCGTCCTGGGCGGGGAGCAGACGCCGGACGCCGAGCTGATGAAGCTCTCGACCGTCCCGGCCGGCATCGCCGCCGAGGCCCACGCCTACCTCGCGCAGGGCGGCCCGGCCAACCTGACCCAGCTGCACCGGTTCCTCTCCGACACGCTGCTGCTCACCGGCGACGGCTTCGAGCCGCCCGCTCAGCAGCCCGCGTGGGGCGTCCTCGAGCGGCCTTCGCGTGGCGACGGCCCGGTCATCGGCATCCTGTACTACCGCGCGCACCACCTGTCCGGGAACACGGCGTTCGTGCACACCCTCGCCGACCAGATCGAGGCCGCGGGCGGGCGCGCGTTGCCGATCTACTGTGCTTCGCTGCGTACGCGCGAGCCGGAGATGATGGCCGAACTGGCTTCCGTGGACGCCCTGCTGGTCACGGTGCTCGCAGCGGGCGGCACGCGGCCTTCCGAGGTGGGCGCCGGTGGCGACGACGAGGCCTGGGACGTCGCCGAGATGGCCGCGCTCGACGTCCCGATCCTGCAGGCGCTGTGCCTGACCAGCGACCGCGAGACGTGGGCGGCCAACGACGACGGCCTCTCCCCCCTCGACGCCGGGAACCAGATGGCCGTGCCGGAGTTCGACGGACGGCTGATCACGGTGCCGTTCTCGTTCAAGGAACTCGACGAAGACGGCCTCCCCCGGTACGTGCCGGACGCCGAGCGCGCGTCCCGCGTCGCCCGCATCGCGCTGGCGCACGCCCGGCTGCGGCACACGCCCCCATCGGAGCGGCGGATCGCCCTGATGCTCTCCGCGTACCCGACGAAGCACTCTCGCGTCGGCAACGCGGTCGGGCTGGACACGCCCGCGTCGGCGATCGAGCTGCTGCGGCGGATGCGTGCGCAGGGCTACGACCTGGGGCCGGACGCGTTCCCGGGCGTCGACCCGACCGGCACCGACCAGCCCGACGGCGACGCACTGATCCACGCGCTCATCGCCGCCGGCGGCCAGGACCCGGAGTGGCTCACCGAGGAACAGCTCGCCGGCAACCCGATCCGGGTGCCCGCCGCGCGGTACCTCTCGTGGTTCGAGGCGCTGCCCGCCGAGTTGCGCGAGGGCGTCGAGGAGCACTGGGGCCCGGCGCCGGGTGAGCTGTACGTCGACAACGGCGACATCGTGCTGGCGTCCCTGCAGAGCGGCAACGTGATCATCATGATCCAGCCGCCGCGCGGGTTCGGCGAGAACCCCGTCGCGATCTACCACAACCCGGACCTGCCGCCGAGCCACCACTACCTGGCCGCGTACCGGTGGCTGGAAGAGGAGTTCGGCGCGCACGCCGTCGTCCACCTGGGCAAGCACGGGTCCCTCGAATGGCTGCCGGGCAAGACCGCGGGCCTCTCGGCGTCGTGCGCGCCGGACGCCGTGCTCGGGAACCTGCCGCTGGTCTACCCGTTCCTGATCAACGACCCGGGCGAGGGTGCGCAGGCGAAGCGGCGGGCGCACGCGACGATCGTCGACCACCTGATCCCGCCGATGGCGCGCGCGGAGTCCTACGGCGACATGGCGCGGCTGGAGCAGCTGCTCGACGAGCACGCGAACATCGCGGCAATGGACCCGGCCAAGCTGCCGGCCGTGCGCCAGCAGATCTGGACGCTGATCCAGGCGGCGAAGCTGGACCACGACCTCGGCATCGACGAACGGCCGCACGACGCGGAGTTCGACGACTTCCTGCTGCACATCGACGGCTGGCTCTGCGAAGTCAAGGACGCGCAGATCCGCGACGGCCTGCACATCCTGGGTGCGGCGCCGACGGGCGAGGCCCGCGTCAACCTGGTGCTGGCGATGCTGCGCGCGTCGCAGATGTGGGGTGGCAAGCAGGGCGCGGTCCCCGGTCTGCGATCCGCGCTGGGGCTCAAGGAAGACGCGCCGATGTCCGAAGTGGACGCGGTCGAGAAGACGGCGCGCGAGCTCGTCCGGACGATGGAGATGCGCGGCTGGGACGCGACCGCGGTCGCCTCGGTGGCGCCGGACGCCCAGGTGGCGAAGGTGCTTTCGTTCGCGGCCGAGGAGATCGTCCCGCGGCTGGCCGGAACCACGGCCGAGCTGGACGCGGTGCTGCACGCGCTGGACGGCGGGTACATCCCGGCCGGGCCGAGCGGGTCGCCGCTGCGCGGGCTGATCAACGTGCTGCCGACCGGGCGGAACTTCTACACCGTCGACCCGAAGGCGATCCCGAGCCGGCTCGCCTGGGAAACCGGGCAGGCGCTCGCCGATTCTCTTTTGAAGCGTTATCGGGAGGACACCGGCGACTGGCCGAAGTCCGTCGGGCTGTCGGTGTGGGGCACGTCGGCGATGCGGACGTCCGGCGACGACGCGGCGGAAGTCCTGGCCCTGCTGGGCGTCCAGCCGGTCTGGGACGAGGCGTCCCGGCGCGTCACGGGCATCGAGGCGATCCCCCTGGAAGAGCTGGGCCGTCCCCGGATCGACGTCACGATCCGGATCAGCGGGTTCTTCCGCGACGCGTTCCCGCACGTGATCGCCCTGATGGACGACGCGGTGCGGCTGGTGGCCTCTTTGGACGAACCGCATTCGGAGAACTTCGTCCGGGCACACGTGGCTTCCGATCTGGCTTCCCACGGTGACTCCCGGCGCGCGACGACCCGGATCTTCGGATCGAAGCCGGGCGCGTACGGCGCGGGCCTGCTGCCGCTGATGGACAGCGGGAACTGGCGCGACGACAAGGACCTCGCCGAGGTGTACGCGGTGTGGGGCGGCTTCGCGTACGGCCGCGACCTCGACGGCCGCCCGGCGCGCGAGGACATGGAAAGCTCGTACAAGCGCATCGTGGTGGCGGCGAAGAACACCGACACGCGCGAGCACGACATCGCGGACTCGGACGACTACTTCCAGTACCACGGCGGGATGATCGCGACGGTCCGCGCGCTGACGGGCGCGGCGCCGGCGTCCTACGTGGGCGACAGCACATCACCGGACGCGGTCCGCACGCGCACGCTGGGCGAGGAGACGGCCCGGGTGTTCCGGGCGCGAGTCGTCAACCCTCGTTGGCTCGCGGCGATGCGCCGTCACGGCTACAAGGGCGCGTTCGAGCTGGCGGCCACAGTGGACTACCTGTTCGGCTTCGACGCGACGGCGGGTGTCGTCGGCGACTGGATGTACGAGAAGCTGACCGAGTCGTACGTGCTGGACGAGGTGAACCAGGAGTTCCTGCGCCAGGCGAACCCATGGGCGTTGCGCGGAATCGTGGAGCGGCTGAACGAGGCGGCGGACCGCGGGCTGTGGGAGGAGCCGGACCCCGAGCTGCTGGCGAAGATGCGCGATGTGTACTTGTCGCTGGAAGGTGACCTCGAATCGGAGTGACTGCAAGCGGTTTGCAGGCCGGGGCGGCTACGCTTCGTCCTTCCCCACCGAGGAAGGACGAAGACTTGAAGAAGGTTCTCGGCGTCGCCGCCGCGGTACTGATCACCACGCTCACCCTCGCGGCGCCCGCCTCCGCCGCCGAGCACACGAAGCACATGCACACCGGCGACACCTTCGGCGACGTGAGTGGCTGGAGCGGCGAAGGCGTGTTCACCGAGGAAGGCGACCGCGTCCACATCTGCGACACCGACGCCGACGGCCGTGGCGTGGCCATCTACGTCTACAAGGGCACCCCGGCGACCGGCACCCAGCTGTACTGGATGCACGTCGGCGGCAACGGCAACTGCGTCACCAAGAGCGCCGCCAACGGCGGGGTCTACGACCTGCCCGAAACCCGCGTCGGCTTCAAGTTCTGCCGGTACTGGAAGGAAGCCGACCGGTACCACTCCGGCGAGTGCAAGGACTACGACTTCCTGAACGACAACAGCTGAGCGGAAACGCCCGGGAAACGCGGGCCGGAGTTGGGTGGCGGTCATGATCACCGCCGCCCCTCCGAGAACCCGCCCCTGGGCGCTTCCCCTCGTCTGCCTCGGCGCCGCCCTGCTCTACGCCTGGAAGATCGGCGACGGCCAGCTCGGGAACACCTACTACTCCGCCGCCGCCAAGTCGATGACCAGCGGCTTCACCAACTTTCTCTTCGGCTCCTTCGACCCCTACGGCGTCGTAACGGTCGACAAACCGCCTCTCGCGTTGTGGCCGCAAGCGCTTTCGGTGCTGATCTTCGGCTACCACGGCTGGGCCCTGCTGCTGCCCCAAGTCCTCGAAGGCGTCGCCGCGGTCTTCCTCCTGCACCGCACGGTCCGCCGCTGGGCCGGCGAAAACGTCGCCCTGCTGGCCGCGGCGATCCTCGCGCTCACGCCGGTCACCGTGATCATCAACCGGGACAACAACCCCGACACCCTGCTCGTCCTCTTCCTCGTCGCCGCCGCGTACGCGCTCACCCGCGCGCTTCGGGACGGCCGGAAATGGCTGTGGTGGTGCGCTTTCTTCGTCGGCTGCGGCTTCCTGACCAAGATGCTGCAGGCATGGATCATCGTGCCCGCCCTGGTCGCCGCCTACCTCGCCGGAACGAGCGGACCGCTCCGGCGACGGCTGCTCGACGTCCTCGGCGCCGGTCTGGTGCTGGTCGTCTCCTCGTTCTGGTGGATCGCCCTGTACGACTGGTGGCCCGGCGCGAAGCCGTACATGGGCGGCAGCGCGGACGGCAGCGCGTGGGACCTCGTCTTCGGCTACAACGGCTTCGGCCGCCTCTCCGGCAACGGCGAGGGCGGCGGCATGATGATCATGCGGAACGGGCAGCAGACGATGTCGTCCTTCGGCGGCGACCCCGGACCGGGCCGGATGTTCAACGACCTCGTCGGCGGGCAGATCTCCTGGCTGCTGCCGCTATCCCTGCTCGTCCTGGTCGTCATCGGACGCCGGTGGCGCGACGCCGGCTGGCTGCTCTGGGGTGGCTGGCTGCTGGTGACGACCGTCGTCTTCAGCTTCGCCGGCGGCATCTGGCACCCGTACTACACGACGGCGATGGCCCCCGCCGTCGCCGCGGTCTCCGCCGCCGGCCTCGCCCTGCTCTGGCGGCAGCACCGGCAGACCCTGCTGCCCCTGGCGATCGCGCTGACCGCGGCCTGGGCGTTCGTGCTGACTTCGCGGGACACCTCCTTCCACGGCTGGACGCGCTGGGCGGTGCTCGGGACCGCCGTCGCCGCCATCGCCGGGCTCCTCGCCGCGCGAAGCCGGCTCACGCTCGTCGCGGGTTTGGTGCCGTTGCTGCTCACCCCGGCCGTGTGGTCGTACGCGGCAGCGCAAAGCACCTCCGCCGGGACGTTGCCCGCGGCCGGTCCCGCCACGGGACCCGGGCCGATGCCACCGCCGTCGCCCGGTGGGCCGCAACCCCGGCTGATGCTGGCGGGCGGCGACGGCGCCACCACGCTGTCGGACGAGCAACGCCGCATCCTCGGCTACGCCCGTCGCAACGGCACCGAGATCACCCTGGCGGTGAACGCCGACGCGGGCGCGGTCGCGCCGTTCCTCATCGGCTCCGACGCGACCGTGATCGGCATGGGCGGCTTCGGCGGCCGCGACGACGCGCCGTCCGTGGCGCAGCTCGGCCGCTGGCTCGCCGAGGGCAAGCTGCGGTTCGTGCTGAGCGGCGCGGGTTCTTCCCCGCAAGGCGGGCCGCCGCGGAGCCCGGTCCAGGGCGAACGGCAACGCTGGATCGAGAGCCACTGCACGGTCGTCGACCCCGCCGAGTACGGCGGCCGACCCGCCCGGGCGCGGTTCCCCGGTGGCGCGGACACCCTCTACCGGTGCTAACGGCGAGGAAACACGGGCGCGGCGATCATCGGGGCATGCGGGTCCTGGTGGTGGAGGACGAGCCGATGCTCGCGGACGCGATCGCGGAATGGCTGCGCGAGGACGCCCACGCGGTCGACATCGCCCACGACGGCGGCGCGGCGCTCGAACGGATCGCCGTGCACGACTACGACGTCGTCGTGCTCGACCGGGACCTGCCGGTCGTGCACGGCGACGACGTCTGCCGCACGCTGGTGGCGTCCGAGGCGGCGACGCGGGTGCTGATGCTCACCGCGGCCGTGGAGGTCACCGACCGCGTCACCGGGCTGTCCCTCGGCGCGGACGACTACCTGACGAAGCCGTTCGCGTTCCCCGAGCTGGCTGCCCGCATCCTGTCGCTGGGGCGGCGCTGCCGCCCGGCCGCGCCGCCGGTGCTGCGCCGCTCCGGCGTCACCCTGGACCCGGCACGGCACGAGGTGTTCCGCGACGGGCGGTACCTTCCACTGTCCAAAAAGGAGTTCGCCGTGCTGGCCGAGCTGCTGCGGGCCGACGGCGCGGCCGTGTCCGCCGAACACCTGCTGGAGAAGGCGTGGGACGAGTACGCGGACCCGTTCACCGGCGCGGTCCGGCTGACCATCCTCAAGCTGCGCCGCAAGCTCGGCGACCCGCCGCTGGTGGAGACGGTCACCGGCGTCGGCTACCGGCTCCGGTGACCCTCCGGTTGCGGCTGACCGTGCTCTACGGCGGCCTGTTCCTGCTGGCCGGCGCGGCACTGCTGGGCGTGACGTACCTGCTGTTCACCCGGCAGGTCGGGCAGCGGGTCGCGGTGCTCGTCGGCACCCCGCCACCGGGCGCGCCACCGCTGCCGTCCCTGGAGGCCCTCGACGAGCAGGCCCGGCAGCTGCGCGCGGCGGCGGCGACGTCACTGCTGACGCAGGGAGCGATCGCCCTCGGCGCGGTCGCGGTCCTGGCGGCGGCGCTGGGCTGGCTGGTGGCCGGTCGCGCGCTGGCGCCGTTGCGGCAGGTCACCGACACAGCGCGCCGCATCGCCGCGGCGGCCGACCCGGGCGGGCACGCGCGGATCGCCCTACGCGGGCCCGAGGACGAGGTGAAGAACCTCGCCGACGCGTTCGACGTGATGGTCGAACGCCTCGACCGGTCGTTCGACGCCCAGCGGCGGTTCGTCGCGAACGCGTCGCACGAGCTGCGCACACCCCTGACGCTGAACCGTTCGCTGGTCGAGGTGGCGATGCGCCGCGGGGGCGACGTCCGCGAGCTCGGCGGCAAGCTGCTGCAGATCAACGCGCGGAACGAGAAGCTGATCAGCGGGCTGCTGCTCCTGGCGAAGTCGGAGAGCGCGCTGACTTCGCGGAGTCCGGTGGACCTGGCGGCGCTGGTCGCGCACGTGACGCCGCCGGAGGTGGAGCAGTCCCTGGCCGAAGCGGTGACGGCCGGCGACGCGGTCCTGCTGGAACGGCTGGCCGGCAACCTGGTGGAGAACGCGCTCCGCCACAACGTGCCCGGCGGCTGGGTGCGCGTGACGACCCGGTCGTTGCCGGGGCGGGCGGAGCTGGAAGTGGCGAACAGCGGGCCGGTGATCCCGCCGGCGGAAGTGCCGGCGCTGTTCGACCCGTTCCACCGCCGGGCCCGCGTGGCGGCGGAAGGGACCGGGCTCGGGTTGTCGATCGTGCGCTCGGTGGCCCATGCGCACGGCGGTTTCGTGACCGCGACGGCGCGACCGGAGGGCGGCTTGGTGGTGCTCGTGTCGCTGCCCGCGGCGTGACCACCTTGTCCCGTGGACGAATTTCGGATATTCCACGCTTTTCGCCCGCACTTTTCGCCGAACCGACTTTCGCGCCTTGACTTCGTCAATGGTCTAGTCCAATGATCTGTCCACCTCGATCCCCACCGGGAGGACAGCTCATGCGCAGGAGCAGACTGGCCGCCGTCGGGCTCGCCGCCGCCACCTTCGCCGCCACCGCCGTCAGCCTCGTGCTCGGCGCACCGTCGGCGACCGCGGCGTTGAGCAGCAACTGGTACGCCGCGGCGCCGTACCTGATGCCCCAGAGCAACAACCCGCCGGACCCGATCACCGTGATGAACGCGACCGGGCTCAAGGCGTTCCAGCTCGCGTTCATCCTCGCGCCGAACGGCGGCGGCTGCAGCCCGACCTGGGACGGCACCTCGGCGGTCTCCTCCGACACCGCGGTCGCGGGCGTGATCTCGCGGATCCGCGGCGCGGGCGGCGACGTCTCGGTGTCCGTCGGCGGCTACGGCGGCACGAAGCTCGGCCAGACCTGCGGCACGGTGGCCGCGACGGCCGCCGCCTACCAGCAGGTCATCACGAAGTACTCGCTCAAGGCGATCGACTTCGACCTGGAAGAACCCGAATACGAGAACACCGCCGCGATCGCGAACGAGCTCGGCGCCGCGAAGACGTTGCAGGCCGACAACCCCGGCTTGTTCGTCTCGGTGACCATGCCGGGCACCGCGGCCGGCACCGGCTGGTTCGGCACGCAACTGATCGACCAGGCGAAGGCGATCGGCTTCACGCCGAACAACTTCTCGATCATGCCGTTCGACGGCGGTTTCAACGGCGGTTCGTCGCAGGTGTCGGCCCTGGAAGCCTTCCACGGCCTGCTGATGTCGCACCTGGGCTGGGACAGCGCGACGGCGTACGCACACGAAGGCTTTTCCGGTATGAACGGCAAGTCGGACGCGGCGGAGATGTTCTACACCGCGGACTTCCAGACGGTGTACGACTACGCGACCGGCCACGGCCTCGGCCGCTTCACGTTCTGGTCGGTCAACCGCGACCGCGCCTGCGTCGGCACGACGGACAACGGCGTCTGCAGCAACGTCCCGCAGAACGACTGGGACTTCACGAAGTTCAGCGTCCGCTTCGCCGGCGCGACACCGCCGCAGACGACACCGACCACGACTCCCACCACGCCGGGCGGCGGTACCTGCACCGCGGCGGAGTGGGACCGGACGAAGGTCTACGTCAAGGACAACGTCGTCTCGCACAACAGCCACCAGTGGACGGCCAAGTGGTGGACGCAGGGCGAAGAGCCCGGCACGACCGGCGAGTGGGGCGTCTGGCAGGACAACGGCGCCTGTTAGCCGCTTCCTTCAGCAGTCTCAGAAGTCGAGGTGGGTGTTCTCGCGCTGAACCTCCGGGGTCAGCGCGGGCACCTCGACGACGTGCCGCCCGGCCGCTCGCAGCAGCTCCGTGCCCCGGGCGTCGACGAACACCGGCGGCTCGCGCCAGGCGAACACGACCCGCGGGATCCCGGCGTCGAGGACGAGCTGGGTGCAGCTGCGCGGGTGGGAACTGCGGTGGCTGCACGGTTCCAGCGAGCTGTACATGGTCGCCCCGGCCAGGCGCGGGTCGCCGGCGCACTTGGCCAGCGCGGCTTCTTCGGCGTGGTTGTTCGGGTCGCCCTCGCCGGAATGCCCGGTGGCGACGACTTCGCCGTCGGCGTCGGTGATCACGGCCCCCACCCGGAAGGTGTGGCTGGGCGGGCACTCGGCGGCGAGCGCGATGGCTTCCCGGAGGCGCTGGACATCCCGGCCGGTCGGTTCGCCGGCGGCGTGGTACTCGAGGATGGCCATCCCCTGCAGTTCGTTCGCGCCGGTCAGGACGAGCGGCCGCGGGTAGCGGCCGGGCCCGACGAACCGCGGCGCGTCCGGCTGCCCGACGAAGAACGGCGCGATCGCGAGCCGCAGTTCGTCGGCGAGGCCTTCGGTGAGGAAGCGCGTGTGGATTCCGCCGCCGCCCTCGACCAGCAGGTTTTCGATGCCGCGCGCGCCGAGGTCGTCGAGGATGCGCCCGAAGTCCGGCGGATTCCCGGCGTCGACGACGGTGGCGACGTGCTTGAGCGCGTCCGCCGCGCCCGGCGGGGCGTAGACGATCTTTTCGGTGTCCCCGACGGTGAAGAACTGCGCGTCCGGGTCGAGGCCGCGGGTCGTGACGGTGACCTTTACGGGTTGTTCGGGCTTCCCCCGGTCCAGCCGCGCCTGCCGCAGCTCGGGTGAGCGGACGAGCAGCCGCGGGTTGTCTGCCCGCACTGTCCCGGCCCCGACGAAGATGGCGTCGGCCTCGGCCCGCAACCGGTCGACGACCGCGAAGTCGTCCTCTGTGGACAGTACGAGCCGCTCGGGCGAGGTGTCGTCGAGGTAGCCGTCGAGCGACTGCGCGGCGGACAGCAGGACGTGCGGCCGGGAGATCACCCGGACCAGTATGCCGTAACGCCGCGGGCGCTCCCCGCGTCCTACGACGTATCCCTGTCGAGCCCATCCCCCGGAGCTTTCTCGAAATGACAACGCGAGGCTGGTACAAGGAGCGCACGCTGACCACGGTCGACACCGTCGGCCGGGAGGTGTCGGTGACGACGGGGCTCACCCGCGACCCCGAAGGCCGCCTGGTCGCGGCGATCGCCATCAGCGACGGACCGACCGCGATCTACTGCTACTCCGCCGACGCCGGCCAGCGGACCGAGCTGGTCACCAACGCCGCGGACACGGTCGAGGAGCTGCGCAAGCTGGCGGGCGCGCCGCCCACGCGCTGACTTCCGCGGTCACCCGCCCTGCGTCGCGCGGTTCGCGGCCCTGAACCGGCCGAGCAGCTCCTGCCCGGCCGGCGACTCCGCGTCGATTCCCCGTCCGGGAGCTCGGCGACGAGCCGGACGATCGCCGCCGCCTCCGCACGTTCCCGGCGGACGTCCGCCGCGGGAACCGCAGGAGCACCTCGCTCAGGCCGGCAGGACGGCGTACTGGCGGACGTAGAGGTCGGTGTAGGTCACCGGGCCGCGCGGGCCGGGGACCTTGTCGAGGTTGATGCCGGTTTCCGGGACGGCGAGCAGCTTGAAGCCGTCGAGGAGGCGGGTCGGGGCGTTCCAGAAGACACCCGTGCCGGTGTAGCCGTCGAAGAAGGCGTCGGCGGCCGACTCGTCCTCGGTGGCGATGCCCGCCGCCAGGCCGGAGGTGCGCTCGTTGGCGATCTCGACGGCGTCGGCGAGCGACCCGACCTTGGCGACCGTGACGGTCGCCTCGCGGTCGGAGTCCAGCGCCCACTCGTAGCCGATGGGGTGCTCGTGCGGGGCCAGCGAAGGCGTGACCCCGCGCTCGGCGAGGGCGTCCGAGAGCGCAGGCCAGGCGTCGTCGTGGATGTCCTCGTGGATGAGCAGCAGGTTCAGCCGGTTGCAGACGCCCAGCCGGTCGAGGCTGGCGTACACGAGGTCACGCGCCTTGGTGATATCCGCCCCGCGGTCGACGTACAGGACACCGCCACCATCGGCGTGGGCGAGGGTGCGCACGCCGTGGACCGCCGCCTCGGTCGCGAGGGCACGGGTGCTGTCCCCGCTGCCGCGCAGGATCACCAGCGGCACGAGGTCCGGCAGCCGCACGAGCGCGGACGCCGCCTCCCGCTCCACGCGCGGAACCAGCTGCACGCAGTCGGCATCGATGCCCGCTTCCGCCAGCGCGGGCGCGATGACGATCTCACGCAGCCGCTGGGCCGAGCCCAGCGCGGCCGAGCCCGTGCGCAGGACGCCGGCGTTGCGCGACTTGACCAGCTGAGAGGCCACGTCGACGGTCACGTTCGGCCGCGCCTCGTAGTTCGCGCCGATGACGCCGACCGGACGCCGCCGTTCGACCAGCCGCAGCCCGCCGTCCAGGGTGGACACCTCGACCGAGCGCTCCTGGTGCGGGGCACCGGCGAGCAGCCGCAGCTGCTCGGCCATGCCGGTGAGCCGCTCGGGGGTGATGGTCAGCCGGTCGAGCAGACCGGCGCTCATCCCGTCGGCCTTCGCGCGCTCGACGTCGGCCTGGTTCGCCTCGAGGATCTCGCCGCGGTGCGCGAGCAGCCGCTCGGCCATCCCGGTCAAAGCGGCATCGACGGCCTCGGCACTCGCGGCAGCCAGCGACGGCGCGGCCAGCTTCGCCGCCCGTGCGCACTCCTCGACGGCCTTGGCGACCTCGTCCATCGTATGTCTCCCTCCGCGGACCAGCGAGAGACCAGTTTGCCGCATGCACCACCCCGGCCGGCCACGGGCTCCACCGCAGGCCACGGCGCCCCGCCCGGCAGCCGCGGCGCGCGGCTCTTCGCGCCGCCGCCCCGCGTCGGGACGCCCGACCTGACCGCTGACCGCGCCAGGGCAACCGGCGAGTCGCCGCCCTCGGCCGGGCAGCCGCTATTTGGCGACGGGCTCCAGCAGCCACAGGGCGCCGGCGAACAGGCAGCTGATCGTCGCCACCGCGAACATCAGGACCCACAGCACCGGCGGCACCGCCGTGAGGCGGCCCAGCTGGTCCGCGTCCGAGTCGCGGGCCTCGCCGCGGCGCCGCTTGATCTGGAGCTCGGCCACCGGCCGCACGCCTCCGAACAGCAGGAACCACGTCACCAGGTAGCTGAACGGAGCCTGGACCTCGACCGGCGCGACGAACGCGACCAGCGCCAGCACCGCCGCACTGGCGACGACCGTGAACACCCCGTAGGCGTTGCGCACCATCACCAGCACGCCGAGCAGCAGCAGCGCGATCAGGACCAGCACCGTGCCGACCAGGTTCGCGCCCAGCAGGCCGGCGAACAGCAGCCCCAGTACCGACGGCGCCAGGTACCCGGCCATCGCGGTGAACGCCATGCCCGGACCTTCGGGTTTGCCGCGCGAGACGGTGACGCCCGAGGTGTCCGAGTGCAGCTTGATGCCCTGCAGGCGCCGTCCGACCAGCACCGCGGCCAGCGCGTGCCCGGCCTCGTGCACCATCGTGACGACGTTCCGCGCCCGCCGCCACGCCGTCCCGCCGACCAGCACGACGAGCAGTGCCACACCCCCGGCGACCAGCGTGATCACCGCAGGGGCCTGGGCCTGTTCGAGCAACGAACCGGCCGCCGATGGGTCGGTGGCGGCGGCCGCGCGGAAAGCTGACAGGGCGTCACCGGCGGGGCTGCCGAGCGCGAGAGGAACGGGCGAGCTCACCCGGACACCTCACCACAGGCGATATCTGGCTACTGTGAGTCCCCGCTGTTCGCCGCTTCGCGGCTTCCGGTATCGGTCGTGACGATCTCCTTTCTGTTGGGTGACCGGCTTGGCGGCCGGGTTTCCGGCGCGGGTCGGCCGGGGTTCAGCGGGAGCCACCGCGCAGGCCGGGCATCGCCGCCCGAGCCGGATCCGGACACGGGCTCGGACTCGGACTCGGACTCGGACTCGGACTCGGCGAGCAGCTCGACGCAACGATCGCCGGCGACGGCGGGCCGCCGCCCATGCCCGGCCTGGCCTGGCCTCTGGCCGGACCCGGCCGAAGCGGCTCAGCCGCCGCGCCTGGCTGGGTCGGGTCGGGGCGGTCGAGGTTGGGCAGGGCCGAGTCGGTCAGGTCGGCCAAGCCAGCTCCAGCGAGTCGGTCGGGCCGGTTGAGGTCGGGTCGGGCCAGCTCCAGCGAATCGCTCGGGCCGGTCGGGGTCAGGCCAGGTCAGGTCTGGTCGGGCCAGCTCCAGCGAATCACTCAGGCCGGTCGGGGTCAGGCCAGGTCAGGTCGGGCCAACCCGGGCGATGCCGGGCGGGGTGGATCCGGCCGGGTGGGGTCAGGTCATCGTGACTCCCGCATCCGCGCCTCGCCCTCGACCCGGAACAGGAACGACACCCAGCTCCGGAAGGGCGCCCACGCCTCCGCGATCTCCGCCAGCTCCGCGACTCCCGCGTCCGGCAGGTGATAGGCGTCGCGCATGATCTCGTGGAGGCGGGTTTCGCTGTGGGGGAAGATGTCCGGGTGGCCGGCGCCGCGGATCAGGACCAGCTCTGCGCCGAACCGGCCGATGCCCGGCAGTTGCTGCAGCTGCTTCACCGCCTCGTCGGCCGGCAGCGCTCGCAACGCCGCCGCGTCCAGCTTTCCCTCGGCCGCCGCCTCGGCGATGGCTCGCAGGCGTGGGAGCTTCGGGCCCGGCAGGCCCGGCTGGTACTCCGCCTTCGCCAACGCGGCCGGCTCCGGGAACGTCCTCAGCCGGACCCCGCCCACGTCGACCTCGGTGCCGTAGCGCTCGGTCAAGCGGCGGCGCAGCCGGACCGCCTGCGTCATCCAGATCCGGTGGCTCAGCACCGACCAGCACGCCGCCTCGTACGGTGAAGCGAACAGGACCGGGCGCAGCCCCTGATGCAGCCCCTGCAGCAGCGAAACGACCGGATCACGCGCGCCGGCCTCCGGGAACGCCGTGCCGTCGACGTCCAGCGAGCACATCCTCCGCACCTGCGCCACCACGGCCGCGGTGTGCTCGGCCGGGCCGTGGACCTCGACCGTGACCTCGCCGGGCGATCTCTGCCGCAGCACCGCTCCCACCGGTGTCCATTCGCCGTCGAGCGCGAACGCCACCCGGAGCGCGCCGGGCTCGGATTCCGGCTGCCCGGCCGGCGCGAAGCCGGTCAGGAACCGGGCGGCCGCGGCCAGGTCGAACTCGCCGTGCACCGCGATCTCGCCACAGGGACGGGACATCGTCGTCATCTCTCCTCCTCGGATCGGGAACCTCGGCGACGACGTTAGGAAGGGGCACCGACAATTCCGGGCCTCGAACGCCTGAGCACGGATTTGTTCACTCGATCGAGTGGCCGAGGGCTCGGCATACTGCCGGTATCCGACTTGAGGAGCAGCCGTGCCGACCAGTGCCCTGGACCGTCTCGAACCCCTGCTCGGGACACCGGGCGAGAGGAACAACGGCTACCTCGACCTGCTCGGCACCGCGGACCAGGCCGGCCCGCCGACCGGGCTCACCCAGCGCCTGATGCGCACGACCCTGCTCCCACAGGTCTACGAGCGGTACTGGCGCCCCGCCCTCGGCCGCGCGCTCAAAGGCCCGTTCGGACCCAGCATGGCGGGCGAGGTCCGGCTCGCCACGGAACTCCTCGACCTGCGACCAGGACACACGGTGCTCGACGTGGCCTGCGGAACCGGCCGGTTCACCCGCGCGTTCGGCGCGGCCGTCGGCCCGGACGGGCTCGCGATCGGGCTCGACGGCGCCCGCACCATGCTCGCCAAGGCCGTCGCCGAGGGCGGCCCGGACACCCTCGCCTACCTGCGCGCCGACGCCGTGCACCTGCCACTGAGGTCGTCCACAGTGGACGGTCTGTGCTGCTTCGCCGCACTCCACATGTTCGCCGAGCCGGAAACCGCGCTGGACTCCTTCGCGCGCGTCCTGAAGCCGGGCGGCCGGATCGTGCTGCTGACGAGCGCCCGGCGCGGCCGGCAGCCCGCCCGGCTGGTCGAGTCGGCAGGCGGCATCGCGAGCGGGCAGAAAATGTTCGACCGCGGCGAAATCGCGGCCGGCCTGCGCACCCGCGGCTTCACGGAGATCACCGAACGGTACGCCGGCGTCACGCAGATCGTGGCGGGCCGGCTCGGCTGAACACCGCGAATTGTCGGGGGTGGCGGTTAGCATCGCCCCATGACCCACACCGACCCCGTCCCGCCCGACGACAGCTACCTGCGTTCCCTGGTCGAGGCCACTGCCGACGCCGTCGCGGCCGCCGAACCGCTGTCCTCGCCGCACACCGGCGCGGACGAGGTGACGCGGGCCGAAGTGACCGCCGCGGTCGAGCGCAGTTCACCCGATCTGGTGGCGTTGAGCCAAGATCTGCACGCCCACCCCGAAGAGGGGTTCGCCGAGCACCGTTCAGTGCGCGCGCTCGCCGACCTCCTGAAACGCCACGGCCACGAAGCGACGGTCGGTGTCGGCGGACTCGACACGGCGCTGCGCGTCAGCACACCACAACAAGAGGGGCCGCACATCGCGGTCCTCGCCGAATACGACGCCCTGCCCGGGCTCGGCCACGCGTGCGGCCACAACGTCATCTGCACCACCGCCGCGGGCGGCTTCCTCGGCGCCGCCACCGTCGCCGAGCGGCTCGGCGGCCGCGTCAGCCTCATCGGCACACCGGCCGAGGAAGGCGGGGGCGGCAAGGAGATCCTCGCCCGCGCCGGCGTGTTCGACGACGTCGACGCGGTGATCATGCTGCACCCGTTCAGCCACGACATCGCGCTGCACCCGTTTCTCGGGCGGCGTCAACTGGAGATGGTCTTCCACGGCGTCGGCGCCCACGCGAGCGCTCAGCCGTTCATGGGCCGCAACGCGCTCGACGCCGCCGTCGCCGCATACCAAGGCGTCTCGGCGTTGCGCCAGCAGCTCCCGCAGAGCGACCGCGTCCACGGCGTGTTCACCGACGGCGGCGCCCGGCCCAACGTCATCCCGGCCCGCGCCGCGCTGCTGTTCTACCTCCGGTCCCAGACTCCGGAGACGCTGCGCGACCTCGCCGCCCGCATGATGTCGATCGCCGAAGGCGCCGCGGCCATGACCGGCTGCGGCGTCGAGCTGAGCTGGGACGCCCAGGCGGCCTACCTGCCGATCCGGTTCAACACCACGCTCGCCGGGCGCTGGACGGTCAACCAGGTGCTCACCGGCCGCAAGCCGCTCCCGCCGGGCATCGTGCCGGAGTCGCTGACCGGGTCCACCGACCTCGGCAACCTGTCCTACCGGATGCCCGCCCTGCACCCGATGCTCGCCGTGTCGGGACCGACAGTTGCGTTGCACACCAAGGAGTTCGCGGCCGCGGCCGGGTCGGAGTCGGGTGACGCGGGAGTCCGCGACGGCGCGCTGGGCCTGGCCCTGACGGCCGCCGACTACCTCGGCGACGCCGAGCTGCGGCAGGCGGTGCACGACGAGTTCGAGGCGGCGGGAGGTGCGCTGGACGTCCCGTCGTTCTTCGTCTGATGCCTGAGGATTACCTGAATTTTCTCAGCTGATTCTTCTCAGCAAAGCCTGAGGTATTTCCACAGGCTGCTCACAAGCACGGGCGCGAATCTTGTCCCATGACCGAGAACGAGAGTCGGCCCGGCCCCGCCTCACCCGGTGGGCACCAGCCGCACCAGCACACCACCCCGCAGTACGGGCCGTACGCGCAGTACGCCTACCCGCAGCAGGCCGCGCCGAATCCGCTCTTCACCCCGCAGCCGCCGGGACCCCAGGCGCCCACGGCGCTGAAGGCCAAGCCGCGCAAGGGTGGCCGCGTCGCGATGATCGTCAGCGCGACCGCGCTCGGTGCTGCGCTGGTCGGCGGCGTGGGCGGCGCGGCGATCGTCGGGCTGACGACGAACTCGGCGGACGGCGCGACGACGTCGGTCAGCACGCCGGCCGCGAACGGGCAGACGGTCTCGAACTCCACCTCGGGTGACGTCAGCGCCGTCGCGGCGAAGGTGACGCCGAGCGTCGTCCAGATCAACGTCACGACCGGCCAGGGCGAGGCCATCGGCTCCGGCGTCATCCTCACCTCGGACGGCCGGATCCTGACCAACGCGCACGTCGTCAACGGCGCTCAGAACGTCGTCATCACCACGTCCGACGGCAAGAAGTACCAGGCCAGTGTGGTCGGCGCGGACACCAAGGCGGACATCGCCGTGGTCCAGGCCCAGAACGCCAGCGGCTTGACGGCGGCAAGCCTGGGCGACTCGAGCAAGCTCGTCGTCGGCCAGGCAGTGGTCGCGATCGGCTCGCCGGGCGGCCTGCAGAACACCGTCACGACCGGCATCGTCAGCGCGCTGAACCGGAACCTGTCCGACATCGGACAGGGCGAACAGCAGCAGCGCTCGCCGTTCAGCCGCACGTCGAACCAGAGCGAAGACTCGCCCAGCTACACCGCGATCCAGACCGACGCCGCGATCAACCAGGGCAACTCCGGCGGCGCGCTGGTCGACGCCCAGGGCAACGTGATCGGCATCAACTCGGCGCTGTACAGCCCGTCTGCTTCGGCCAACGGCGCGGCGGGCAGCGTCGGGATCGGGTTCGCCATCCCGATCAACGACGCCAAGAAGATCGTCGACCAGATCGTGAACAACTAGGACGCGGACGGGCCGTGGTCGGGGCGGCCCGTCCCCCCGCTTCGGGGAGCGGGAGAACACCGCGAAGGCCGTTTCGAGAGTCAATCGGGGGCTCTCGAAGCGGCCTTCGTCCTGCTCAGAGCGTGTAGGCAAGGGTCAAGTGGTGATCCTCACCGTCGATCTCGATGTTCGCCGTCCCGGAGATCCCGGTCAGCTCGCCCGCCCCGGAGCCGGTGAGGATCTTCAAGGCCATACCCGACTCGTCGGCCGTGTGGTGCAGGACGAAGCTGCCCTTGCGGCCGTCGACCGAGACTTCGAGTCGCTCGAAGGCCACGTATGCGCGCGACGTCGAGTTGTTCACCGCCAGGAGCTCGACCTTGCTGGTGCCCTCGACCGCCCCGGTGAACGTCTTGGCGATCGCCACCCGGGTGAGTTCGTTGCCCCCGAACTCCTCGGTCGCCTGCGGCTCCCACTGGTCGACGGTGAACGACGCGGTGGCGGTGCTGGTCATGGTTGGTTCCCTCTCTTCGGTGTGGAACCCACCTTCGCAGCCAAACCTGACAGGGAACGTCAGGTATTCGTTACCGCCTCCGGTTGCCGAACAGCCCGCGCGTGATCTCCCGGCCCAGCGCGCTCGCCGCGGACCGCATGAACGACTTCACCGCCGGGTTCTTCATGGCCGATTCGAGGAACCCCGGCTCGTCCTTCTCGGGCGCCGGCGCTTCGGGAGCAGCCTCGGGCGGAGGCGCAGCGGCGACCTTCGCCGCCAGCTTCTCGTAGGCCGACTCCCGGTCGATCGTCTCGGCGTACTTCGCGTGCAGGTCCGACGAAGACACCGCCGCGGCGACGGCCTCGTCGCCGATCGAGCCCATCTTCGACCGCGGCGCCCGCAGCCGGGTCCACGCCACCGGCGTCGGCGCACCCCGTTCCGACAGCACCGTGACGACGGCCTCGCCGATGCCCAGCGACGTCAACGCCGTGTCGAGCTCGTAGAACTTCGTCTTCGGGTAGGTCTTCACCGTCTTGGCCAGCGCCGCCTGATCGTCCGGCGTGAACGCCCGCAGCGCGTGCTGGATCCGCGCGCCGAGCTGCGAAAGCACCGCGTTCGGGACGTCCGTGGGCAGCTGCGTGCAGAAGAACACGCCGACGCCCTTCGACCGGATCAGCTTCACGGTCTGCTCGATGCGCTCGAGGAACGCCTTCGACGCGTCCGCGAACAGCAGGTGGGCCTCGTCGAAGAAGAACACGAGCTTCGGCTGGTCGAGATCGCCCTCCTCGGGCAGCTCCTCGAACAGCTCGGCCAGCAGCCACATCAGGAACGTCGAAAACAGCGCCGGCCTGGCCTGCAGGTTGTCCAGCTCCAGCAGCGTGACGACGCCCTTGCCGTCGCGAGCGCGCATGAGGTCGTGCACGTCCAGCTCGGGCTCGCCGAAGAAGTCCTCGCCGCCCTGAGCCTCCAGATTGGACAGCGCCCGCAGGATCACCCCGGCCGTCGCCGCCGAGACCCCGCCGATGCCCTTGAGGTCCTCCTTGCCCTCGTCGCCGGTCAGGTGCGTGATCACCGAACGGAGGTCCTTGGTGTCCAGCAGCGCCAGGCCGCGCTGGTCCGCCCAGTGGAAGATCAGCCCGAGCGTCGACTCCTGCGTCTCGTTGAGCCCCAGCACCTTCGCCAGCAGCACCGGCCCGAAGCTCGTGATCGTCGCCCGGATCGGCGAGCCCTTCCCGCCGGTGCCCAGCGACAGGAACTGCACCGGGAACGCCGCGCCCGCCCAGTCGTCGCCGAGCTCCTGCGAACGCTTCGCGACCTTGTCGTTCGCCTCCCCGGCCGCGGCCAGCCCGGACAGGTCACCCTTGACGTCCGCGAGCACCACCGGCACCCCGGCCGCCGACAGCTGCTCCGAGATCAGCTGCAAGGTCTTCGTCTTGCCCGTCCCGGTCGCCCCCGCCACCAGCCCGTGCCGGTTCAGCGTCGCCAACGGCAGGCGCACGGCCGCCGCCGCGTCCACCTGCCCGTCGACCACCACCGCGCCCAGCTCCAGCGCGGCACCCTCACTCGCATAACCAGCGGCGATCTCACTCGCCGGCGACTCCTGCTCGGTCACTGCCCCGCTCCCCGATCTGTGTCCTGGACCACACCGGGAGCGTAACTCGCCGTACGCGCAGGTAACGCCCTTCGCATCCCCGTGTCGGGTTAGGGTCACCAGGTGACCGACCGCCTAGTCTGGATCGACTGCGAAATGACGGGGCTCGACCTCGGCAAGGAAGCGTTGATCGAAATCGCCGCCCTCGTCACCGACGCAGAACTGAACGTGCTCGGCGAAGGAGTCGACATCGTCATCCACGCCGACGAGGAAAAACTCGCCGGGATGCCCGAAGTCGTCCGCGAGATGCACGCCCACTCCGGCCTCACCGAAGAAGTCCGCCGCTCCACGGTGACCCTCGAAGAAGCCGAACGCCGCGTCCTCGACTACATCCGCGAGCACGTCCCCGAACCGGGCACCGCGCCCCTCGCCGGCAACTCCATCGCCACCGACCGCGGCTTCATCTCCCGCGACATGCCCGCCCTCGACGCCCACCTGCACTACCGCATGGTCGACGTCTCCTCCGTCAAGGAACTCGTCCGCCGCTGGTACCCCCGCATCTACTACGCCAAGCCCGAGAAGGGCCTCGCCCACCGAGCCCTCGCCGACATCCGCGAATCCATCGGCGAACTCGACTACTACCGGCGCGTCGCCTTCGTCCCCCAGCCCGGCCCCACCAGCGAAGAAGCCAAGGCGGCCGCCGCTGAGGTGCAGGAACAGCACCAGAGGTGACCCCGTGAAAAGCGGTCGAGGGCACCCGCTACGATTACTGCCAACGAGGTGATCGCAAGCGGATCCCCTCGGCGATGGTGGGCGTAGCTCAGCTGGTAGAGCACCTGGTTGTGGTCCAGGAGGTCGCGGGTTCGAAACCCGTCGCTCACCCCAATTGCCCCAGTTTGGTCGGGCCCTGGCGGGCCCTCCACCAAACTGGGGTTTCGCCTTTTTGTGGGGGTCGAACCCCCACACCCCCGCCGGGGGCGAGCCCCCGGACCCCCATCCGGGTGGTTGCGCGGGCGGGGACGTTGGGCTTGATGTCCGGTTTGTCCTTAGGCCGTTCGTGGTAGCGGTCACGGCTGGATGGCTCAGCGTGCGGGGTTGGGTCTGTCGTTGCACCTTGGATGGGTGGAACGTTCAGGTGCGAAGGTCAGGGGCCGGAAGAAGAAGCTTCGGTATGAGGACATCACCGTTGTCGATCAGTCGCTGCTGAAGCGGGCGGTGGGGGCTGCCGCTCTGGGCAATGCCATGGAGTGGTTCGACTTCGGGGTGTACGCCTACATCGCCGACACCATTGCCGAGGTGTTCTTTCCGCCCAGTGTGTCGCCTGGGGTTCGGCTGATCGGGACCTTCGGGGCCTTCACCGCCGCCTTCCTGATGCGGCCTCTCGGAGGGCTGGTGTTCGGGCCGCTCGGGGACCGGATCGGGCGGCAGAAGGTTCTCGCCGTCACCATGATCATGATGGCCATCGGGACCCTGTGCATCGGGCTGATCCCGTCGTACAGCTCGATCGGGGTCTGGTCGCCCATCCTGCTCGTCGTCGCCCGGATGGTGCAGGGGTTCTCCACCGGTGGGGAGTACGGGGGTGCGACCACCTTCATCGCCGAGTACTCGCCCGACAAACGTCGCGGATTCATGGGGTCCTGGCTCGAGTTCGGGACACTGTCCGGGTATGTGCTGGGGGCGTCCGTCGTCACCGGGATGAAGGCCTGGGTGCCACACGAGACCTTGCTTGATTGGGGTTGGCGCGTTCCGTTCCTGGTCGCCGGGCCGCTCGGGATCATCGGGCTCTACATGCGGCTGAAGCTGGAGGAGACCCCGGCGTTCCAGAAGCATGCCGAGGAGGCCGAGAAGCGGGGACGCTCCGGGGAGCCGTTCTGGAAGATGTTCACCGAATACTGGCCCGCGCTGCTCATCTGCGTCGGCCTGGTACTCGTCTTCAACGTCACCGACTACATGCTGCTTTCCTACATGCCGACGTACCTGTCGGAGCAGCTGCACCTCGACGCCACCCACGGGCTGCTGCTGATCATCGTCGTCATGGTCGTGATGATGCTCATCATCATGGTCGGCGGCCGGATCACCGACCACGTCGGCCGCAAGCCCGTCATGATGGCGGGCTGCCTCGGGTTCCTCGTGCTCTCCTGGCCGCTGATGCTGCTCGTCCACGACGGCGGCCTCGTGCTCACCTTCCTCGGGCTGATGGGGCTCGGCCTGCTCCTGCTCTGCTTCGAGGTGTCGATGCCCTCTGCGCTGCCGGCGCTGTTCCCGACGGCGATCCGGTACGGCGCGCTGTCCATCGCGTTCAACATCTCGGTGTCGCTCTTCGGCGGGACGACCCCGCTGGTGATGCAGTCGCTGATCTCCGCCACCGGCCACGACTTCTGGCCGGCCTGGTACCTCATGGCGGCGGGCGCGATCGGCGCGGTCGCGGTGTACTTCAGCCGCGAGACGGCGAACAAGCCGCTGTGGGGCTCGGGGCCCGCGGTGTCGACCGAGGCGGAGGCGCGGGAGCTGGTCCGCGACTCGGGCTAGTTCGCCGCCGTCCGCCACTCGTCCCAGGACAGCTGCCAGACACTCCAGCCGTCGGTCGGCTCGAGCTTCGGGCCGCCGCTGTTCTGCACCGTGACGATGTCGCCCTTCTTGGACGTGTCCATCAGCCACTTCGTGTTCTCGGTGGACAGGTTCAGGCAGCCGTGGCTGACGTTGCTGTGCCCCTGCTGCCGCACCGACCAGGGCGCGGAGTGGTAGAAGATGCCACTCCAGGACAGGCGGACGGCGTACTGGACGAAGGTGCTGTAGCCGCCGGGCGCATCCTCGGGGACGCCGTAGGTCGCGGAGTTCATCGTGTAGCCGACGTGCTCGCTCATGACCGTGTAGTTGCCCTGCGGCGTGTTGTGGCCGGGCTTGCCCATGGAGGTCGGCATGGTCTTGACCTCCTTGTCGTTGATCATGACCTTCATCTGGTGGGTCCCACCATCGGCGACGGCGACGAGCTTGTCACCGACCGTGCCGGTGACGGTCTTGTCCTCACGGCCGTAGCTGCCGCCACCGAGCGGCTTGCCGTAGACGGCGGCGTCGACCTTGATCTTCGTGCCGCTCTTCCAGTAGTCCTTCGGCCGCCAGGTGACCTGCTTGTCGCCGAACCAGCGGAACGCACCCTCGGTGGCCGGCTCGGCGGTGACCTTCAGCGCCTTCTCGGCCGCGGCCTTGTCGGCGACGTTCCCGGTGAAGGTGAAGATCAGCGGCAGCCCGACGCCGACGGTCTCGCCCTCGACGAGGTTCAGCGAGACGCCGAGCTGCCGGGCGGGCTTGACGGTGCTGAAGGTCGACTCCGCCGTGACCGGCTTGCCGTCGGAGCCGGTCGCGGTCGCCGTCAGCTTGTAGGTCTTGTTGTAGCCGAGCGGCTCGGCGGAGTCCCAGCCGGAGCCGTCCGGGCGCGGCTTCCCGGCCACGACCTTGCCGTCGGCACCGGCCAGCTTCACTTCGCCGACCTTCCCGTCCTTGACGGCCACAGTCACCGGCTCCCCGGGCGCGACGTCCTTCGCATCCTTGGCGGGCGTGAGCGCCAGCACGGCCGGCTTCGGCGGGGGCTGGGGAGCGCTGGTCGCGGAGGTCGTCGCCTGCGGCGGTTCACCCGAAGGGCTACTACTGCACCCGGCCACCGTGAGGCCGATCACCCCGGCGGCCACCACCAGCCGCGCCTTCATACCCCGCATGCCCACCCGCCTGTTTCGCCGTCGATGTCCGACTACAGTGTGCCCGACCAGCCCCAACCCCGGGGCGGCAATGCCCGAACCCACTTGAGGGGACCCCCCTGAAACGGGCCCGAAGCGGGGTGCTAATCTTTTCCACGTCGCCGAGGGAAGCCTCCGGCAGACACCGGCGCCATTAGCTCAATTGGCAGAGCAGCTGGCTCTTAACCAGCGGGTTCGGGGTTCGAGTCCCTGATGGCGCACTCCACTGAATCGAAGCCCACCTGCGGGTATCCTTAAGCACGAGGATCTTGCCGGTGGGCTTTGATCATGAGTGGGACCGGCGTGGGGCCGAATGTGGCCGATCCCACCGGCGCTTGATCCTTCCAGGCCACCGGTGGGGCGTAGCCGTGGCAGTGACGTCCGATTCCCGCCCCCTCAACGCCTTTAGCGCCGGAATCAGGCACATGATAGCCGTCCGTTCTCTATTGCAAATCTAGAGTCCGAGCGATCAGCCAGCAAGGTTGAGACTGCCGTCGACGGCCTCCTGCGACGCGCTTCGATCTGTGGTCCCCATCTCTCTCATCGGCGGCTCGGCTACGTCGACGATCTTCTTCAGGTACTCAGAGCAGCTGGCACGCAAGGGGCCCGTCTATACACGGATCTTGTGAGCCGACTTCCGCGTCGACCCCGGCCTGCGGTTCTTCTTCGTGCCGTAGTGGCGTGTCGCTTTCCGGGAGTGGCGTCGGACCTTCTTCGCCGTCCGCCGGGCCGCTTTCATGACCAGGTTGGCGGTGGCTTCGGCCGCCTGGTGCGCCAGACAGGGCAGCACGCTGGTGTAGGTATCGGCGGTCAGCACGATGCTCGAATGCCCTAGCATCACCTGCACCACCTTCAAGTCGTTCCCAGCGGCCAGCGACAGGCTCGCCGCACCATGGCGAAGATCATGCAGCCGGATCGGCGGCAAGTCCGCCTCAGCGACGAGCTTGCGGAAGGCGTGGGTGACGTAGCCGGGACTCATCGGATTCCCGTACCGGTTGACGAACAAGAACCCGGTCAACGCCGCACCGGCCGGCAGCCGACGTCGCCGCTCGGCGCGCAAGGATCGCAGCGCTGCTACTGAAATACTGTCCAGTGCGAGGACGCGGACGCTGCTCTCGGTCTTCGGCGGACAGATCACGGTCCGGCCATTATGGTCCTGCACCTGATGCGACACCTGCAGCACGCGTGCATCCAGGTCGATGTCGCACCACCGCAACCCCGCCACTTCGCCCCGGCGCAGCCCAAGCAGCGCGACGAGCAGGTACAGCACGTGCAACGGGTGCTCGAAGCTGCTCTCCAGGAACGCCGCAGTCTGCGTCGCAGTCCAGACAGCCACGGCCGGCCGCTCCCCGGTCTGGCGCCAATGCCCTTCCCGGCCTTCGGTCCACACCACAGCGCGCGGCCGGCGCCCGGAAGGGAGTTCGATCCAATGTGCCGGGTTCCGGTCAAGCAGTCCCCGGCGGATCGCACCGTTGAGCGCGGCGTGCAGAACCCCTCGGATGCGCTGCAGCGTCGCGTAAGACAAGGGCCGGGCGCGGCTTGAGTTAGTGCGGATCAACGCTGCGAACATGGCCTGCACCCGCGCCACCGTCAACGACCGCAACGGCACGCTCCCCAGGTACGGCTTGAGATAGTCGCGGACGTGTACTCACGCTGCCTGGGCGAATCCCAGGATAACCTCTCGGTAACATTTTTCAGATTGTCGATCTGCGCTGCGCTGTCAGTTCATTCATCGAATAATTCCTCCAAGGTCGCCATTGGGTCCCACCACTCGCCAATATGGATCGGGGCCGTGATGCCCACCGCCTGGATGGTACCGCAACTGCGGCCCCGTCGGGTTTCCGCGTTCATTGTATTGGCGCAACACCCACCCTGGCCCCTTGTGGCCCCCCTGCCCAAGTCGCTCGACACGCCATCCCGGCGTATCCTTCAAGATGGGCTCAACCTCCGCAGGAGTCTTCCCACGCAAGAGTTGCGGGTTTGCTAAGACATCGTCGATCGAGTTGATCGATTTCTCGACCTTTGCGGCAGCCTCGCCTGCTTTCGTAGCCTTCGCAACTTCTTCGGCAGCCTTGCCCAACTTTCCCATGCCGCCACCCGGGACAACAGAGGCAGCCACACCCACACACGCTTCACCTTGCCCAGTGGCACATTCAGGAATGTCAGCCAGGAAAATATCGTAAATGAGACCCGAAAACCCAGAAAGCTTCCCTCCGAATACGCATTCGTCACGGGATCATCCGAGGATGTCGCACACCATCGACTTCCCCGCCGGGCTTTTGTTTGCGAAGTCAGTCGCTTCCTGCCACGTGAACGCGCTGGACCCGTCGTAATAAAACTTACGAAAGATCTCAAATTTCTCTTTGGAGAGTCCATGCCCGAGTGCAGGTGTCACAAGAAGCTCTTCGCGCTGGGAGCGCTGGCGCTGCACGGGGCGCGTTTCCAGTTGATCTTGACGCCTGCGTTGTAGTTCCGCGCCTGGGCCGCCTTGGCTGGGCTCATGCTGGCAATCGCGTCCTGGCCGATCCAGGCGGGGCGGCCATCCATCTGAAGGATCAGACCACTTGAGTCACTGAAGCTGATCGGCGAGTTGTTGGCGTAGCTGTAGCCGTTGATCTGCTGCGGGTCTGCGGGGTCCAGGAGCGGGTCAAGGGAGACGAACCGGCCGAGGTCGGCGTCGTAGTCGCGGGCGCCGAGGTGTGTCAGGCCGGTGGCTTGGTCGATCCTGCCGCCGACGAACCCGCGTTCACCGGGCAGCTCGCCGTTCGTTCCACGCGAGGTCCCGAACGGGGTCTGCCGTCGTTGCTGGACCTTCGGCTCGGTGGTGCCGTCGGTGGCGTTGATCGCGATCTGGGTGGTGCCCTGGTGGTCGCCGGCCAGCCAACTCGACTTTCCGCCGGTCCGCACCGCGACCGCCGCGCCGCCGTGGCTGTAGTAGCGAATCGTCTTCATGCCTTCTGCAACCGGGCTGCGACCCAACGACGAGGCTTTGAACGTCAGTGATCAACGCTTGTGCCATCACGTTCGGCGGCCGCAGGCCGATCTACACCGCCGACCGACAGCACATATACCGCGGTACCCCCGGTACGAATTTTTATTTCGAGCAGGAAGTCAAATCTTGACACCGACCTGCACCCCGACAGCTACCGTGCCCGCCACGGAATCCACCCCCTCAGCTCGATCCGGTATCAGAACTCCGGCATACCGATTCATTCTTCGACCTCAATGTCAGCGATGCGTCCCATAGTCTCATCGAAGCAACGCTGAGTCTCGTCGTCGGCCTCCCTACGGTATGCCCAAACCGGCGCACCTGAGACTATAGTGCGCGCTTGATCAAGCGGGATATCGAACGCCATGGCGAACGCCCCGAGACTTGCTGCAATGTTCACCCCGGCGTCGTGCAATCGCCGCAGAATCTCGTTGTCATCCACTCCTTCTGCGGACCAAGTACGCATTTCCGCTAGATTCACTTCGAAACCGAAAAACTCGGCAGATTCGACGCGGTCTTCGGCGCCCATCTATCTCCTCCCGCTTCCACGTACAGGACTGTTCCCCGTGACATCCCACTCCGAGTATTGAAGCCAGCCCGTGTGTGTGCGAGTTCCTTCGAAGCGCACATATTGTACGTTCTACAGTTCTACAGTTCTTTTGCTTCTGACGCGATGTCCTTCATGCCACGCAAGATTACTCCGGCACCCGGACGGGCATCACCACCACCCTCCCCGAAGACGTTGATGGTCTTCAACGTCATTGTGCGAGCACCAGTGGCCTGATCGACGGTTAGTTCCGTGTTCGCCAGGACAAGAACTTTGCCAGCCGGCGTATCGACCACTCTTCGGAACTGACCACCCTGCCAGTCTCTTGCGCGAGGATCATCGCCCCCTCCTCCTCCGATACTCGGTATCATGCCCGCCGCGGCCGCGGCTCCGACCGCACCGATGATCGCTTCACCGGCGGACTCTCCATCAAGCGATTGAAGCCGCGATGCTTTCGCTGCGATAGACGCGTCCGCGTCTAGATCATTGTAGGTTTGGAGATCACAGCCCACCTCTTTCCGATGGATAAGGTCACCGCAAGTCGCAAGAAGCACATGGATCGTACGCCAGAGCGCATCATAGTCGTTCAGAACGGGCGTGTTACCGCCCGGCCGGTTGACGGAAATTCCCTTGCACAGCTTCTCCAGGTTATAGTTTTGTCCCGCCAAGCCCGGCAACTGGTAGCCGTTGATCGAGTACTTTGCGTGACGCGCGTCCTGGCGGCCGGTCTGCGCGCGCAACACGCCCTTCCTCGCCAGCTGCCCGGAACTGTAGTGACCGCTGACGCTGTTGCCTACACTCGGGTCGATGCCGCAATCTCCGCGCCACCCGACGCAATAGCCGGGTTTGTCTTCGGGCCGGAGCCCACTGGGGTCACTGAAGTTGATCGGCGAGTTGTTGGCGTAGCTGTAGCCATTGATCTGCTGCGGGTCGGCGGGGTCGAGGAGCGGATCCAGGGATACGAATCGGCCGAGG
>Ga0207678_10000713_pt1 | contig 30377 bp, 32 predicted proteins | sample KBSC63metaG_FD_184319 | JGI IMG/M metagenome (GOLD analysis project Ga0207678, IMG submission 184319) | Corn rhizosphere microbial communities from Kellogg Biological Station, Michigan, USA - KBS C6-3 metaG (SPAdes) (version 2) | ecosystem: Host-associated > Plants > Roots > Rhizosphere > Soil ... | reverse complement strand
ATGTCCATGGTGGCCATGGCGAGCCCCGCGCCGTTGACCATGCAGCCGATCGAGCCGTCAAGCTTTACGTAGGACAGGCCAAGCTGCGAGGCTTCGACCTCGGCGGGGTCCTCCTCGCCGAGGTCGCGCAGCGCGGCAATGTCTTTATGGCGGAACAACGCGTTGTCGTCGAAAGCGATCTTCGCATCGAGGCAGAGCAGATTGCCCTCCTTCGTCACCACGAGCGGGTTGATCTCGATGAGGCTCGCGTCCTTCTCGACAAAGAGCCTGTAAAGAGATGTCACCAATTTCTCGCATTGCTTGGCGAGGGGACCTTCGAGCTTGAGCGCGGATGCAATGATACGGGCATGGAAAGCACTCAAGCCCGAGGCCGGATCGACGGTGAGCGTTGCAATCTTTTCCGGAGTATTAGCCGCGACTGCTTCGATATCCACGCCACCCTCGGTCGAGGCGACGAAGGCGACCCGGCCTGACCCGCGATCGACGAGGAGTGAAAGATAGAGCTCGCGCGCGATAGTCGTGTCTTTCACCACATAAACCCGCCGCACTGTCCTGCCTTTCGGTCCGGTCTGCGGCGTGATCAGGGGCTTGCCGAGCATGCGGTCAGCTTCGGCGTGCAGCTCTTGCAGCGTCTTCACGAGCTTGATTCCGCCGCCTTTGCCGCGCCCTCCGGCATGGATTTGCGCCTTAACGACGAATGTCTGGCCGCCAAGCTCCCGCGCGATCGCCGCCGCCTCTTGTGGTGTGTCGGCGACACGGCCGTCGGCAACCGGCGCGCCATAGTCCTTGAGCAGGGTCTTGGCCTGATATTCGTGAATGTTCATGAATGGATCCTGCCCGCCGATAGAGCGGCGCAGCCAGAACTAGGAGGCCGAGGCGAGGTTCGGCGCGATTCTCTGGCACAATTCGACGAGGGCCTTCACCGAGTTGACTGAATGCATGAAGGCATCCTTTTCGGCCGACGTAAGATCGAGCTCGATTACGCGTTCCACGCCCTTGGCGCTAATGATGATGGGCACTCCGGCGTAGATGCCCTTCACGCCATATTCGCCATTGAGATAGGCGGCGCACGGCAAGACGCGCTTCTGGTTCTTGAGATAGGACTCTGCCATTTCGAGTGCGGCGGCGGCCGGCGCGTAAAACGCTGAGCCCGTCTTCAGTAGCCCGACAATCTCGGCGCCCCCGTCGCGCGTGCGTTGGACGATGTCATCGAGCCGCTTCTGCGTGATCCATCGCATTTTGACGAGGTCGGTGAGAGGTATGCCCGCCACGGATGAATAGCGGATCAGCGGGACCATGGTATCGCCATGACCGCCGAGTACCATCGTGGCGATGTCCTCGGGGCTGACGTCGAACTCCTGCGAAAGGAAATAGCGGAAGCGCGCTGAGTCGAGCACACCTGCCATGCCGACCACTTTGTTGCGAGGCAGGCCTGTCGTCTTCTGCAACGCCCACACCATTGCGTCGAGCGGATTGGTGACGCAGATGACAAAGGCTTCCGGCGCGTATTTGCGTAAGCCAGCCCCGACCTGCTCCATCACCTTGAGGTTGATCTCGAGGAGATCGTCGCGGCTCATGCCCGGCTTGCGCGGCACGCCGGCGGTGACGATCACCACATCCGAATCCTTCAGCTCGGCATATTCGTTAGTGCCCTTCAACTTCGGGACATAGCCTTCGACCGGGGCAGATTGGGAAAGGTCCAGGGCCTTGCCTTGGGGAACGCCGTCGACAACGTCGAACAGAACGATCTCGCCAAGCTCCCTGATCGCAGCAAGATGCGCAAGGGTGCCACCGATCTGACCCGCGCCGACCAGCGCAATGCGATTACGCGCCATGAAAACCCCCTTGAGCTTGTGGCGTGAAGCTGGCGCCGGAAGGCCAGCCGGTGAGCTTGGTTACTGGCAATTCCCTTGCTGCGCAAGCTGGCGGCTTGACCGAGATAGACCGCGATGGGTCGATCGGATAGCTTGTTCGAAACGGGAAACGAGATGTGCTATGGCGGCAGACCCCTCGGTTAAGGCCAAGGAGCCGATCGCACCCGGTCAAGAGGCAAATGAAGCCGAGGCGACCCCGCTGGTCGTCTGGGCGGCGCGGCTAAGCCTCTATTTCCTCGCCCAAGGCGGAATTCTGCTCCTGTCCTACGCCTATTACGGCTTCAATACCGACCCGCACAGCTTCCCGCTCGGTTTCAAGCTCGATCCGATCCACGCTGCGGTGCATTTCGTCTGGGGCCTGGTTGGCAGCTATATCGGCTTTTTCCAGCCGCGCTATGCCACCGCTTTCGTGCTTGCGTTTGCGGTGTTCTACACTGTCATGGCCGTGCTCGGGACGTTCACTCCATACCATTTCGGCATGATGCTAGATGAGCGAGTCAATCTGTTCCATTGGTTCCTGGTCCCGCCGGCTTGGGCCATCGGACTTTACGGGCTATGGCGCCAGCGCCATCCGGACTGATGGCTCCCCCAGCCGCGGCCTTCGGCCGGCTTGTGGCGGCCTATTCCCGTGCCGTGGCGACAAGCGCCTTGGTCGAGATCATCCCCGAAACTCCGCTCCCGCAGAGCCCGACACTGTGGATCTCCTGGCACGAGAACAATCTCATCACGCTCGCGCTTCACCGCCGCGTGACAGGCCGCGCGGCGGTCGCCTTCGTGCCGCCGGGCGCGCAGGGTATCGCCATGAGCACCTGGCTTTCCGGCGTTGGCGCGACGCCTGTGCCACTTGTAGGTGACGCGAGGCGCGGGCTAGCAAATGGAGGCAGCGCTCGCTTCGGGCAAGGACGTGCTAATTGCCGTGGATGGCCCGACAGGGCCACGCCACGGGATTGCGCCAGGCGCGCTGTGGCTTGCCCGGGCGACGGACGTGGAGATCAGGCCGGCCGGCTGCTGGGCATCGCCCGCGCTTAGGCTGCCGCGCTGGGATCGGCTGATGGTACCTCTCCCGCGCGCGCATCGCCATTGCGCTCGGCGCTGCCCTGACCAAGCAGAAGTCGGCGGAGGCGATCCCGCGTCTTGCCGCAACATTGCACCGCCTGAACGAGCGGGCGCGAGATGAGGTGATCGCGCGGCCGAACCTCACGCCAGAGGAGGCAGTGCCATGGAGATGAGACTGCCAGGCTGGGTGCGTTCAATTGTTGCCATTTCGGCGCTCATGCAGCTTGGCTTCGGCATTGCGCTTCTCCTGCATCCTGCTCGGATCAGCGAGCTCTGGCCATGGACCTTGCCACCGCTTACTGCGCGCCTCCTCGGCGCGAGCACGCTCGTCTCGATCCCGCTTGCGTTTCTTTCGATCGGTATCAACCGCTACCGCATGGCGATGATCCCGTTCGTGATGATGCTCACCTATCGCGTGCTTCAGCTCGTTGCTGGCGTCATTCACATCGACCGCTTCGCCGCTAATTCGACACTCACCCTCAACTATTTCGGTGGCGGGCTGTTGATGCTCGTCGTGTTTGCCTATCCGCTCATCGCCGGCAGCAGAGGGCGCTTGCCGAAGGCATCCGCAGAGGCGCCGTTCGCAACGTCGATGCCATGGCGGCCGCATCCTTTATTGCGGGATGGGCTCGCCTTCCTCGCCGGAGCGCTCATCGTGCTCGGTCTTGCTTTTCTCATTCTCGGCGGCAACGCGAAGGGGCTGTGGTTCGACGCCAAGGGCATGACGCCGCTTACCGCGCGGCTGTTTGCTTCCCCGCTGATCGGACTCGGCCTCGGCATGGCTCTGGTCTCGGGCGCTGCTGACTGGCGCGAGATCATGATCGCGGCCATAGGCATGGTGACGATCGGCGTGCTCGCCACACTGGCGCTGGTGTTAAGCGGAGCGGACTTCGCGCCGCAAAGTCCGCTCGCGTGGCTCGTGGCGTCGCTTCCGCTCATTTTGCTGATAGTCGGGCTGGTTCTGCTTCAGTCGCGGCCGCCATCGTCACCCGATGCGCATGCGAGCGCTCAAGCCATGCGCACGCGCAAAGCCGCCTAACTCATTGCTGCGGGGCAGGGACCTCGGTCACCAGTGGCTTGTCCTTCGGCTTGATGCGCACCACGAAAAGCTTCACCGGCGCATCACTCAGATTCATGCCGCGATGCACGACGTTGGGCTCGACATAGTCGGCCTCGCCGGCATGAAGCACCTTCGGCTGCTCGCCGGCACGCTGGAAGGTGAAAGTGCCTTCGATGATGTAGGCGATTTCGTCTGCATCCGGATGGATATGCCAAGGGAGCACGGCACCGGGAGCGAAGGTGTAGGTTTGCGCGTTGACTTCCTTGCTCGGATCGGCTGCGAGCGGCTTGACGAATAGTTGCTGCGACTCGACCCTGCTCGCGCTGTCAGTCTCGCGCGCGACAAGACCAGAGCTTGCCGCCGGTGCGAGCAGCAGAAGAGTTATCACCGCGATCCTCATCCTCATCACATCACCTCATCGAATCGTCCGCCCACGCATTTTTTTGGCCTATAGTCGGAGCGCGAGTAACAAGTTGGAGGGGTCTCATGAACGGACAGGTGATCAATTACCGTGTTGAAGGCGCCAAATACGGCATCAGCTTCGGCACAGCACTCGCCATCGCGATTTCCTACACGAATAACCATTCGGTCCTGTGGGCGATCATTCACGGCTTCTTTAGCTGGCTTTATGTGATCTATTACGTGCTGTTCAAGTAGCTCGCGGCGGCATGTCCTCGCTTCGGCAACCTGAATGCAACTGGCTAGCACTGTGACTTGGCAGCAAATCGCGCTAGATTCGCCCCGCGCTGCTTTTATCGACGCCAAGCCGAACTGATCGCGGGCTTCGACAAAAGGATCGCGCCAGTGCATGCCTTCGTGCGGATGGGCGATGCCCCAATGCTGCAAACCGGCAAGGGCACGGTGAGCATCTTGCCGGTGGACTATCTCTTCTGGAGCCCGCCGCTCGAAGGTCTCGTCTCGGGCGCCCGCGGCGGCCAAATGTGGATCACAGGATAAGCGAGCACGCTCGCAAAGTCTCAGCTCGCATCACGCGGCTGGACGATAGTCCCGAAAGCCGGCGCGCAGCTCGGTCAGTAAACCGACCTCCAACGTTATTTCATGATGCCGATGCCAGGCCCGTTGGTGTGGTAGCCCGGCGCGATGTCGGAGCGGTAATGCGGGCCGATATAGTAGCCCTGCGCAGCGACGCGCGCCTTCGGCGCGATGTGCTCACCGCGGCCCGGCGGTCCGAACCAGTACCACGCCGCCGGGTTTTGCCTATAGATCCTGTATCTCACGTAGTCCTTCGAGAACGCCGGCGCTGACGCGAGCGCTGCCGCGGCAGTCAGTCCAAGCCCCATGGCAACAGCTTTGACGATGCCTCTCATCGTGTCACCCCTCTCTAGAGCGGCGTGACGAACCACGGGAGGGTGCTTTCGCCTCCTACCGTGTATGGCACGCGCCACGTGCGCGGCGGCTCGTCAGCCGCGTTAGGCCGAGACCGCTTGCGCTCGACTTTCTCGAGCCGCTTGGTCTTGGCCTTCGTCTCAGACTCGGCGTTGCGCGATGGTTTTGGCGTTTCGGCCTTGGGGGCCCGGGCGCCCTCGTCGCGCAACTCCTTGCGGAATGCTCTCCGCCACAAGGGAACCGGAAGGCCGGTGCCGAGAATTCGCATCATGTCACGTACTCCCCTCGTTAGTCGATGCCGATCGAGCTGGGCCGCCGTAGTAGGCGTAAGGAGCGGCGCCATACTCGCGGTAGACCCGGTGGCTATAGAGGGGGCCGACACGGCCGGCATGACGGCGCTGGTAATAGTTACTCGGGCCGATCGAGCTCCAGCTCCCGCCGAAATAGCCTTCATTGTCAACGGCATTCGCGTTCGCCGGAACAGCGGCTAGCAGCGCACCGCCAGCAAGCACCAAAGCAACCGTCTCATTGCGGAGTGTTCTGTTCATCGTCAGCCTCCCTTTGAACTAGCATTTCGCCTTTACTGCTCAACTGACGGGCTGCTCCCAGGTTCCCGTCGATCTCGCACTGTTCATGGGCGTTGCTGCACTGCCACATCAGTCCGTCAGGGGAAGGATCGAGCAAGCTTCATCGCCTCTCCGCGCGAACGCGATGACTGGGTAAAGCGCGGTCATGACGAGAACGGAAAAGGCAACGACAAAAAGAAATGGCCGGGCGGGCCCGGCCATTTCAGTCATGTCCCTGCTAGTAGACGATCCGAGAGTTGACCGCGATTTTAGTAGCCGACGGCGACGCCGACGCCGGGACCGGCGAAGGCCACGCCTGGGCCGGGGCCGTAATAGCCGTAATCCACCGGGGGGCCATAGTCGTAGGTGGCGACGGGCGGCGCGTACTCGACCGGCGGCACGTAAGCGATCGACGGACCGTAATAGGCCGGCCCGTCAAAGTACGGATCGTAGGCATAGGCGGGCGCCACAAAAACGCGGCGGCGGACCTCCTGATAGTAGCTCGAGGGCGCTGTGCCTGAGCCGTCGTTCCGATAAACCGCGTTCTTTACCGGGTCGGCTGAAACTGGCGCGGAGGCAAGCGTAGCGCCGCCGATCAACGCGAGCGCCATCGGGCCGCCTAATGTGGTCTTGAGAGCCGTGGCCTTCATGAGAAGCCTCCTTCTTTTCGGGTTGTCGCTCGAAGGGCCAACGGGATGAGATAGATATCGGTTCCCGTTGCGACATCCCGGCTTGGTTCTGCGCGCGGACCAAACAGGAAACCTTCGCGCTTCGTCGCTCGCGCAATTTTGTTGCAGGTTTGAAATTGCAGGCTGATGGACGACGCGTGCGAGAGGATGTCTCCATTCCGCTCGCTTTATTCCCGCTGCGGAAACTGACGTTCGCTTTGCAGCATCGCAGCGAAAGCCCTCTCCCCGCGGGGAGAAGGGTCGAGACGAGGCCCGATCGCGTCACTTGCCGTCAACGAGAAGAGACGCTGCACGGTTCCCTCGGTTTTCCGAGAGAGTTAACCGCGCCGATGTCTCGCAGTTGCCGAATGCGTAGTCGAGCCGCTTGATTGTGACAGTTCGCGGGCGGAGACTCTATGCGATCAGGATTAACCCGATGTCTCCCCAAACTCCCGCTCTGAGGAACACCGCCATCGCGCTGGCGCTGTCAATTCTCTGCTGCGCGCAAGCGCCCATGCCTGAGCCCGTTACTGATCAGGAAACCGAGCTTGGTGACCAGATGTATAAGGAGTTGAAAGCCAAGGGGGAGATCGTCGCATCCTCCCCGCTTTACGACACATTGAAACCGATAGCAGACTCGATTTCCCGGGCGGCTCAGTCGCGCTATCCGCATCCCTTCAAGTTCTTCATCGTTCACGAGCCTCAGCCTAACGCGTTCGCCACGCCAGGGGGCAACGTCTATGTCGTGGATTCCTTGTTCTATTTCGTGAAGAACACCGAGCAGCTTGCCGGCACGCTGTGCCACGAAGTCTCCCATACAATTCATCGCGACGGCGTCGCCCTCATGGAGAAGCGTAACAGGATCAAACGCCACGAGATCGAGGCAGCCATACTGCTCGGACCGACACGCGCCCACATCATCGCCATCGCTCTGCTCGGACACCTCCATTCGCTCGGATATTCGCGCGAGGCCGAGTCGAACGCCGACGTCACGGGCTCGGATATCTGCGCCGAAGCTGGTTACAATCCGTGGGGCTTGGTGTGGCTGTTCAAGGAGTTTCAGAACGCGGAGGCGGTACACATTCCCTCCCTGCTTTCCGACCATCCTGCCAACGGAGATAGAATGGCAACTGTCGAAAAACACATGCGCAATAACCCCTCCGTGTTCGGCAAATTCAATTCTGACCCACAGACGGCCACCCCTTTGGCTGTTCCGAAGGACGCCGCCGAGCAATTTTTGCCGCCCGATACTCACTGAGTCGGGCGTTCCCCGCTCGGCACCGCAGTTTCTTGCGGAAATTGAGGCGCTGTCGTGTTTCCCGGCGCTGCGCTTGAGTCGCAGGAACCCTCAGCAATTCCTACGGTTGTTTGGTGTGGCGCTGCGGGAGGGCCGTGATCATCTGGAGATGAAGATGGCGCCGCGCGGCACAATCAAGCCCTATTGGGGTCCAGTCGGAGGCTGGGGCTCGGCGCGTTCGGTGGGTCAAATCCTCTTCCGCGAGCGCCGGCCGTTTATCGGCCCGCTAACGCTGCTGCACCAAAACAAGCCGGCCGGCTTTCAATGTGTCAGCTGCTCATATGCAAAGCCCGGCGATCCGCATCCTCTCGAGTTTTGCGAGAACGGCGCGAAGGCGACCGCGTGGGAAAATCACCTCGCGCCGCTGCGGGCCTGATTTCTTTACCAGGCACACGCTGAGTGAGCTCGAAAGCTGGTCTGATCACGATCTCGAAGAGGCCGGACGACTGACCGAGCCGATGCGCTACGACGCCGCGAGCGACAAGTACCGGCCGGTCGCGTGGAATGAAGCCCTGGCGGAGATCGGAAGCGCTTTGCGAGGCTTAGATCCGAAAGAGGGGGTGTTCTACACCTCGGGCCGAGCCTCGCTCGAAGCCTCCTACATGTACCAGCTGTTCGCGCGCATGTACGGGTCTAACAATCTGCCCGACAGCTCGAATATGTGCCACGAGAGCACGTCGGTCGCTCTGCCGGAGACCATCGGCGTTCCGATCGGCACGGTGAAGATCGAGGATTTCGAGCACACCGACTGCATGTTCTTCTTCGGCCAGAATGTCGGCGTCAACAGCCCGCGCATGCTGCATCAGCTCGATGAGGTGCGGCAGCGCGGCGTGCCGATCATCACCTTCAATCCATTGCATGAGCGCGGGCTCGAGCGCTTCACCAATCCGCAGAACCCGCTGCAAATGCTGACGCTGTCCGAGACGAAGATCAGCACGCAGTATCACCAGCTCGATCCCGGCGGCGATCTTGCGGCGATTGTCGGCCTATGCAAGGCGCTCATTGCGGCCGACGACAAGGCGAAAGCGCTACATCAGAGCGAGCGGGTGCTCGACGTCGATTTCATCGCCGAGCACACTGACGGCTATGGCGCATTCGAAGCCGCCGTGCGCGGGTTCGAGTGGCCTGAGATCGAACGCTGCTCGGGGCTTAAGCGCGAAGAAATCGAGTCGGCTGCCGACGTCTATGCGAACTCAAGGGCCGTGATCGCCTGCTACGGCATGGGCCTCACCCAGCACCGGTCGGGCGTGCTCGCCATTCAGATGCTGAGCAACTTCCTACTCATGCGCGGCAATATCGGGAAAGCCGGCGCCGGCATTTTTCCTGTGCGCGGCCACTCGAATGTGCAGGGGCAGCGGACCGTCGGCATCACCGAGAAGCCCGAGCTTGCCCCGCTCGACAGGCTTGCGGCGCAATATTCCTTTGAGCCTCCACGCATGAAGGGTCTCGACACGGTGGAGGCCTGTCGCGGCATTCTCGGCGGGACGGTGAAGGCTTTCGTCGGCCTTGGCGGAAATTTTGTCCACGCCGTGCCGGAGACGGTCGCCATGGAGGCGGGGTGGCGAAAGCTGTCGCTTACGGTGCAGATCATCACCAAGCTTAATCGGAGCGCTGTCATTCACGGCCGCGCTGCGTTCCTGCTTCCTTGCCTCGGTCGCATCGAGATCGACCGGCAGGCTGGCGCCAAGCAGTTCGTCACCGTCGAGGACACCACCGGACGCTTTCATGCCTCACACGGGCAGGTCGAGCCCGCTGGCCCGCATATCTGGTCGGAGCCAAAAATCGTCGCCGGACTGGCCAAGGCAACCTTGCGCGACGGCTCTCATGTGAACTGGGACGCCTGGAGCGATGACTATGCTCTCGTTCGTGACGCGATCGCTGCGACCTACCCGGAGATATTTGCCGATTTCAACACGCGGATCATAGCCACGCGCAAGGGATTCGACCGGCCAATCGCCGCGCGGCAACGCAAGTGGAACACGAAGAGCGGAAGGGCCAATTTCATCCCGCCGCCCTGTCTTTCCGAAGATCCCGACCTGCCCCGGCGCCGCGACGGCATATTGACCTTGATTACGGTGCGCAGCAACGACCAGTTCAACACCACCGTCTATGGTTACGAGGACCGACTGCGCGGCATCTATGGAACGCGCGAGGTCGTGTTGATGCACGAGGCAGACATGCGATCCCTCGGCATCGCCGACGGCGAGATCGTTGACATCATCGGTGACGCTGGCGATGGGGTCGAGCGGCAGGTCTTAGGCTTCCGCGCAACGCGTTATGACGTCCCGCATGGGAGTTGCGCCGGCTATTATCCCGAATGCGATCCATTGCTTCCGCTCTGGCACCACGCCACCCGCAGCCACGTGCCCGCCGCAAAATCGATCCCAGTGCGGATCCGCTAGCACAAAGCTGCCGCTTAGGAGCTACCACGCCCCGCGGCACTCTGCCGCCTCCCAGCTTGTCCGCTTAGTTGCTCTTGCAAACTATTCGCAACTAGACTATATCGAGCATGAAGGGGCTTCCCCGAAAGAGGGAATTCCGATGCTGGGCAGTTCGAGTTTCGCTCTTCTAAGCACACGTCTGCGTGGCGTCCCTGACCCGCGCTACCAGCTCCTTTTCCCGATCCAATCCGGGGCGCGTTTTCCGCATGAGGGAGAGGTGGAATGCTGAGCCCATTCAGAGCCGCGAACGAAGCGGGCGCGGCGGAACTCGAGGCAGCGCACCGCGAAGCCCGCGCGCAAGGCTGGCGGCGCGCCTCGCGCGAGCCGTCGCTCGCGGATGTGTTCGGCACGATCAGGACGCGCCCCACCGGCCCGCTGTGGAAGAAGCTCGTCGCCTTCTTGGGTCCCGGCTACCTCGTCGCCGTTGGCTATATGGACCCGGGCAACTGGGCGACCTCGCTCGCGGGCGGATCGAAGTTCGGCTACGCGCTGCTCTCGATCGCGCTTCTCTCCAACATCATGGCGATCATCCTCCAGGCGCTGTGCGCGAGACTCGGCATTGCCACGCGCCGCGACCTCGCGCAAGCCTGCCGCGACGCCTTTCCGCGCTGGGTGTCGTACCCGCTATGGGGCCTCGCCGAGCTCGCCATCTGCGCGACCGACCTGGCCGAGGTGATCGGCACGGCGATCGGCCTCAATCTTCTGTTCGGCATTCCGCTCGAGCTCGGCGTGATCCTGACCGCGCTTGACGTGTTCCTGATCCTCGCCATGCAGCGACTCGGCTTCCGTTATATCGAGGCATTCATCGTGGCGATGCTCGGCGTGATCGCCGCATGCTTCGCGGTGCAGATCGCCATGGCCGATCCCGATTGGGGCCAGGTGATCCGCGGCTTCGCGCCGACCGTCGAGATCGTGAAGAACCCCGACATGCTCTATCTCGCGCTCGGCATTCTCGGCGCGACCGTGATGCCGCATAACCTCTATCTGCATTCCGGCATCGTGCAAACGCGCGCCTTCGGCAAGTCGCTGCCGGAGAAGCGTGAGGCGATCACGCTCGCCACCATGGATTCGACCATCGCGCTGATGTTCGCGCTGCTGATCAACGCCTCGATCCTCATCCTGGCGGCCGCGACCTTCCACAGAACCGGCCAGACCAACGTGGCAGAGTTAGACCAGGTGCATTCATTCTTGGCACCGCTGCTCGGATCGGCCTTTGCCCCGACGCTGTTCGCCATCGCGCTGCTTTGCTGCGGACTGAATTCGACGGTGACGGCGACGCTGTCTGGTCAGATCGTGATGGAAGGCTTCCTCGATATTCGCCTGCCGCCCTGGATGCGGCGTCTCTTCACCCGCGCCATCGCCATCATCCCGGCGGCGATCGTCACCATCTGGTATGGCTCCGAAGGCACGGCGAAGCTGCTCATTCTCTCGCAGGTGATCCTCTCGCTTCAGCTCCCCTTCGCCATCGTTCCGCTGGTGATGTTCACCGCTGACAAGCGCAAGATGGGGGCCCTTCTTGCGCCGCGTTGGGTGACGGTGCTCGCCGCGGCGATTGCCGCCACGGTGATTACGCTCAACGTCAAGCTATTGTGGGATTTCGCCACTTCGCTGTGAGGTGAGTGTTCCTACAAACCTTGTCATCGCCCGGCTTGACCGGGCGATCCAGTAACCCCTGACGAAATTGACTTGATAGGACCCTGGCTACTGGATGCCCGCTTTCGCGGGCATGACAGGTCGATTTGTCGCTCGGCCATCATGCCGCCGGAATTGAGGACAAACAGCGTCAGGCAATGCGCGCCTCACTCGTGCTCCTGCCAAGCCTTGCCGCTCTGACCGCCGCCTCGTGCGCGAATCCGTCGGCGACGATCAAGCAGATTGCCTATGGCGATCCGACCAAGCCCTATCTCGGCATGACCAAGCAGGAACTCATCTCCTGCGCCGGCAAGCCCTATTCGACCTATCCGAGCGGCAGCAGCGAAACGCTCACCTATCACTATACCGGCGCAGGACCCGTGCCCAGCGAGGCCGCCAAGCCCGACAAGAAGAAGGACGACCAGGAGAAGAAGGGTGGATTGATGGGCGGGCTCAAGAAGAAGGACGACAAAAACTGGACCTGCACGGCGAGCTTCGTATTTCAGGACGACCGCGTGGTGAAGATCACCTTCGCCCATAAGGATGTGACCAGTCCCTATGCCTATCAGGGGGGAAAGAGCGAGGAGGAGCGGGCGAAGAATGAAGCCAAGGGGCCTCAGGAAGTCCCCACCTGCAACTTCTCGCTGCCGCGCTGCCCTAAGGGCTAAATCTTTCGACACAGCCCCTACGCGGGGGCGTGGCATACCGCCTCGATATTGTGGCCGTCGAAATCGAGCACGAAGGCACCGTAGTAGTTCTCGTGATAATGCGGACGCAGGCCCGGCTTGCCGTTGTCCTTGCCGCCGGCGGTGATGGCCGCCCGGTAGAAGGCGTCGACCGCGGCGCGAGAGGGCGCCGCAAAGGCCACATGGACGTGCCCGACACCCAAGCCTCCGGCCCCGCCGATCCAGAAGAACGGCTTGAAATTCGCACCAAAGCCGACTGCGGCGCCATGACCTGTCTGTTCGGCCGAGACCTCCATGACGATCGAAATGCCGAGCGGCTCGAGCGCCTTGAGGTAGAACTCGGTCGAGCGTGCGATGTCGCTCACTGGAATGCCGACATGGTCGATCATTCGGCGCGTTCGACCATCTTGCGCTTGAGCGAGGAGATGGCGGCAGCGGGGTTGAGCCCCTTGGGACAGGCCTTGGTGCAGTTCAGGATCGTGTGGCAGCGATAGAGCCGGAACGGGTCTTCCAGCTCGTCGAGCCGCTCGCCGGTCCGCTCGTCGCGGCTGTCCTCGATCCAGCGGTCGGCCTGCAAAAGAATGGCCGGGCCGAGATAGCGCTCGCTGTTCCACCAATAAGACGGGCAGGCGGTCGAGCAGCAGGCGCACAGGATGCACTCATAAAGCCCATCGAGCTTGTCGCGGTCTTCTTTAGTTTGACGCCATTCCTTCTGCGGGGTGGGGCTGTCGGTCTTGAGCCAAGGCTCGATGGCGCGGAGCTGGGCGTAGAACCGCGTCATGTCGGGCACGAGGTCCTTGATCACCGGCATATGCGGCAGTGGATAGATGGCGATCGCAGCGCTCGGCGCATCGTCGGCATGCATGGTGCAGGCAAGCGTATTGGTGCCGGCAATGTTCATCGAGCATGAGCCGCATACGCCCTCGCGGCAGGAGCGGCGGAAGGTGAGCGTAGGATCGATGTTGTTCTTGATCCAGATCAGCGCGTCGAGCACCATCGGGCCGCAGTCTTTCATGTCGACCCAATAGGTATCGACGCGCGGGTTCTCGCCGGTCTCCGGATCGAAACGGTAGATGCGGTACTCGCGCCAGCGCCCTACTTCGGCACCCGCCCGCGGCGGGTTCCACGCCTTGCCCTTCTTCACCTTGGAGTTTTTGGGAAGCGTGAACTGGACCATGGCGCGCGCCTATTTCCGACCTGGACTCTCGCATACAGGAGTTCCGGCTGCAAAGCCAAGCGCGAATTGTTGCGGAAGCATTACACTAGACGAGCAAGATGTGGTCGATGCGGGCGCGAGCCTCAGTCACGGCTTCAGTCCAGCTCGGCTTGAGCAGCGAATGGCGGCCGAGAATTGGCAGCTCGGGGCGCAACGGGCGAACGCGCACCCGCCAAATCCGGCCTCTTCGTTCTCCCTCGATGGCGTATCCTCGATACAGTGCTCTAACCACTTTGCATTCGTCTCGTTATCGCCTCTCCATTAGGGCTAACGCGACAGATGCAAAAAGGATCGATTTATGCCTTGAGCGATTTCTTGGCGTTTTTCCTGCCGGGTTTTCGGGGGGATTTTGGCGGGAACGCGTCGAGCAATGCGCGCACCTTCCGGGCGAGATCTTGCTGCGTGTACGGTTTGTTCAGGAGATGGACATCGGGATCGAGCCGTCCCTGGTGGACGATGGCGTTGCGTGTGTAGCCTGTGGTGTAGAGCACAGGCAGGCCGGGGCGCTTGTCGCGTGCGTGAATGGCGAGCACGCGTCCGTTGATGGGTCCCGGCGGCACCACGTCGGTAAACAAAAGATCGATGCGTCGTGGGTCGGCAAGCAGGCGCAGAGCCTCCTCCACCTCGGCCGCTTCCAGGACTTTGAAGCCGAGATTTTCCAGCACCTCTTTCGCGTATTCGCGTACGCCGTCATTGTCCTCGACCACGAGAATGGTCTCGCCGGTCTTCGCTGAGGGCGCCGGGGCTGGATGGGTTAGCTTGCCAATTGGAGCCACGCCGACTTTTTCGCTATGCTCGGCTCGTGGCAGATAGACCTTGACCGTCGTACCATGGCCCTCCTCGCTATAGATGCGGATGTGGCCGCCCGACTGCTTGACGAAGCCGTGCACCATCGCGAGCCCAAGGCCGGAGCCTTCGCCGCGCGGTTTGGTGGTGAAGAAGGGCTCGAAGACTTTATCGAGAATGTCAGGGGGGATGCCGCTGCCGGTATCCGTGACACACAGCAGCACGTACTGGCCGGGCTCGACATCGCCGAACTGCGCCGTATAGGCGTCATCGAGATAGGCATTGGCGGTTTCGATGGTCAAATGGCCGCCGCCCGGCATCGCGCCCTTTGCATTCAGGGCAAGGTTTAGCAGTACGCCCTCGACCTGATGGGGGTCGGCGAAGGTCGGCCAAAGGCCCGCTGCGAGAACGGTCTCGATGTTAACATCCTCTCCAAGGGAGCGGCGGAGGATTTCGAGCATGTCGGTGACGAGCCGGTTGAGATCGACCCGCCTAGGCTCGAGCGCCTGGCGGCGGGAAAAGGCGAGCAGGCGCTGCGTGAGCTGCGCCGCGCTGTCGGCGCCCTTTATGGCCGATTGCACCGGCTTTGTGAGCTTGGCGGCAAAGTCGAGCGCCGCTTGCGGCGCCTTCTCGATCTGCCGCCTGATCGTGTCCAGATTGCCGATGATGATGGTGAGCAGGTTGTTGAAGTCATGCGCGATGCCGCCCGACAATTGTCCCACTGCTTCCATCTTTTGAGTTTGCCGCAGAGTCTCTTCCGCCTCGTGGCGAAGCTTCGATTCGGCCTCGAGCTCCGCGGTTCGCGTGATCAGGCCTCTCAAGGCTTCGCGGGTCGAGCCTGCCAGAATTGCAGAGAGGACCAGCGCAGCCAGCAGCGCGAAGCCGATCAGCCCGCCAAGCACGTATCTGAGGAGTGCGGCTCGCGACTGTCGCTGCGCGAGGAGATCGCGCTCGGTGGCGAAGATCGCCTCGACTTGTTTTCTGATACCACTCAGGAGCTCCCGGTCCTCGCGCGAATTGATGGCGGCAAGCGCCGCGTCGCGCTGTCCCTCTTTGGCGGAGACTACTCCCTTGCTAAGTTGCTCGGCCTTGGCCCGCAAAAGATCGTCGAGCTTCTTGACGCGCGCCTGCTGGAAGCTGTTGTCGGCCGTGAGCGAGCGGAGCTTATTAAGCTCGGATCGAGCCGCCTCGAGAGAACTATCCAATGGTTTCAGATCGTCAGGGTCCGAGCTCAAAAGAAAACTGCGTAGAGCGCTTTCGGCGTCCCTGGTGGAGATAAGCAAAGTCTGAGCGGTCTGTTGCACCTCGAGCGTGTGCAGGACCCACATGTCGGCAATCCGCGACCATACGAGGCCGATTGCCATCGCCACAGCCGCTGCGAGCACGAGAGTGAAGCCAATAATGTTGATCAGGCGGGCCTTCCGCTGCAATTGCTCGGCTTTGACGAGGCGTGCGGGCACGTCGAAGGTCCCATTCAAAAATAAAGAAGATCAAGCCCTGGCGGAGCAGGCGTGGGCTGGATAGAGTCGCGTTGAAGCAGGAGACACGCAAGCAATTTTTGGGAAGTGAGCTGTCGTGCCGCGTATCCTAGTCGTTGACGACGAGCCGCTCATTTCAATGATGGTCGAGGCTTGGTTGAACGAGCTCGGCTATGAGGTGGTTGGGCCGGCCGGCTCGGTGCAGGATGGGCTCAGGCTCATCGTAAGCCACGAGCTGGACGCGGCGATCCTCGATATCAATCTCGGCGGCCAAGATTGCTACGTGGTGGCCAATACGCTCCAGCAGCGCGGGGTGCCGTTTGTCTTCGCCACCGGCGGCAGCGAGATGGGTGCCGCCGCGAGTTTCAAAGACCCGATCTTTCTGCGCAAGCCCTTCGATTTCGAGAGTGTGAAAAAGGTGCTCGGCAAGCTGCTCAATCAGCGTGCTGCCTAGGCAAAATGCGCTGCTAACTGCGTGTAGCTCCGGCTAATACACCCGCTCTTTCGGCTCGATGTAAGCCACCTCGTTCGAGAGTGTGAAATTGTGCACCGGGCGGTAGTCGAGCCGCACCTCGTGCGTGCCGTAGTCGGCATATGAGAGCGTGTGCTTCATCCATTTGGCGTCGTCGCGCTTCGGGAAGTCCTCGCGCGCATGCGCGCCTCTAGACTCTTCGCGCGCGAGCGCGCCCTGCACGGTCACGGCCGACTGCGAGATGAGATTGTCGAACTCGAGCGTCTCGATCAGGTCGGTGTTCCAGATTAGCGAGCGGTCGCTGACCTTGATGTCGGCGGCATCGTCCCACACGGCGCGGATCGCTGTGACACCCTCCTTCAGCACCTCCTTGATGCGGAACACGGCGCAGTCGCGCTGCATGGTCTTCTGCATGCGGAGCCGAAGTTGAGCGGTTGGCGTTGAGCCTTCGGCATATCGGAAGCGGTCGAGCCGCTCGATTGCATTTTCGACCGCGCCCTTGGGCAGCTCGGGAATGGCGCTGTCCTTCTGGATCAATTCGGCGCAGCGATGCGCCGCGGCGCGGCCGAACACGACGAGATCGATCAGCGAATTTGAGCCGAGCCTGTTCGCCCCGTGCACCGAGACGCAAGCCGCCTCGCCGAGCGCCATCAGCCCGGGCACGGTCGCATCGGCGTCACCGTCACGCGGTGAAATGGCCTCACCATGCATGTTGGTGGGGATGCCACCCATGTTGTAGTGGCAGGTCGGGATGACGGGGATCGGCTCTTTGCTCACGTCGACGCCGGCGAAGATGCGAGCGAGCTCCGCGATGCCGGGCAGCCGCTCGTGCAAGAGTTGCGGCGGCAGATGGTCGAGGTGGAGATGCATGTAATCCTTATCGGTGCCGTGCCCGCGACCTTCCCTGATCTCGATGGTGATGGCGCGCGAGACCACGTCGCGCGAGGCGAGGTCTTTTGCGCTCGTCGCGTAGCGCTCCATGAATTTCTCGCCTTCGGCGTTGCGCAGGAAGCCGCCCTCGCCACGAGCGCCTTCGGTAATGAGCACGCCCGCGCCATAAACGCCAGTCGGATGGAATTGCACGAACTCCATATCCTGGAGCGGCAGGCCGGCGCGGAGCACCATGGCGTTGCCGTCACCCGTGCAGATATGCGCGGATGTGCAGGAGAAATAGGCGCGGCCATAGCCGCCGGTGGCCAGGATCACCTGGTGGGCGCGGAAACGGTGCAGCGTGCCATCCTGCATCGACAGAGCCACCACGCCGCGGCAGCGGCCCTCGTCGTCCATGATGAGGTCGATGGCGAAATACTCGATGAAGAACTCGGCCGAGTGGCGGAGCGCCTGGCCGTACATGGTGTGCAGCATGGCATGGCCGGTGCGGTCCGCCGCGGCGCAGGTGCGCTTGGCCTGGCCCTTGCCAAAATTGGTGGTCATACCGCCGAAGGCGCGCTGGAGGATCTTGCCGTCGTCGGTGCGCGAGAACGGCACGCCCCAATGCTCGAGCTCGTAGACTGCTTGCGGAGCATTGCGGCAGAGATATTCGATGGCGTCCTGGTCGCCGAGCCAGTCGGAACCCTTAACCGTGTCATACATGTGCCAACGCCAGTCGTCGGGGCCCATATTGCCGAGCGCGGCTGCGATGCCGCCTTGCGCCGACACGGTATGCGAGCGGGTGGGAAAGACCTTGGTAATGCAGGCTGTCCTCAGGCCGACCTCGCTGCAGCCGACCACGGCGCGCAAGCCCGAGCCGCCTGCGCCGACTACCACCACGTCATAGGCGTGGTCGGTGATGGGATAGGCGCGGCCATTGATCTTCGGCACGTTGTGCGGCGTTGCGTCTTGGGGGGTGGCGTCTTGCGGCATGAACTCTCAGCTTCCGAAACTGATCTTCAAGATGGCGACGATGGAGGCGAGGCCGACGCCTGCGGCGAAGAAGGTCGCGAGCAATATGACGATCACTTTGGCGCCGCCGTGCACGTAATCCTCGATGATCTCTTTCAGCCCGATACGCATATGGATCGCGGCCGAGATGATGAGGGCAAGGAAGGCGAGCGCGACCAGCGGGCGGGCGATGAAGGCGCGCATCATCCCGTAGTCAGCGCCAATATGGGTAACGATGGCGAGGATGAGGAAAATCACCAGCGGGATATTGGCGACGGCGGTCACCCGCTGACGCCAGAAGGTCTCGGTGCCACTGCGGGCAGAGCCGAGCCCGCGCACGCGCTTGAGAGCTGTCGCCATGGCTAGAACGCTCCCTTCAGCCAATAGCCCACCAGCCAAACGAGAATTGTCAGCACGGTCGAGCCGATGATGGTCGCGAGAGCGAAGATCTCGACGCTTGTCTTGTCGAGGCCATGGCCAGTGTCCCAGATGAGATGTCGGATGCCGCCGAGCATGTGGTGAATCAGTCCCCAGGAGAACAGGAAGAGCACGGTGCGCCCGACGATGCTTCCGAAGAAGCTCGACACGACGGCGTATTTCTCAGGCCCCGCGGCAATGGCCACCAGCCACCAGGCGAGCAGGAGGAAGCCGACCGCGTTGCCGAAGCCCGTGATGCGATGGGCGATCGACATCAGCATGGTGAGCATCGGCCGGTAAATCGACAGATGCGGGGAGAGCGGCCGATTCGCCGCGAGCTTGGCATCGCCCATGGTTTTTCGTGCTGTGTTTGCCCAGACAAACCTTGTCATAACGCAAGTGGCCGGGCCGGGGCAATCGAGCCGAGCCTAGGGGGTGATGACGCCGCAGGCGATGCGGTTGCCAGAGTTGCCGGCAGGATCGGTCTTGTAGTCGTCTGCGCCAGCGTGAATGACCAGCGCGGAGCCATCGGCGTCGAGCAACGGCGCCTCCCCGCTCAAGGTCACATTCGGCTCTAAGACCTCGACTTGCAGCTTGCCATCGGCGGGGACATGCAGGTTCGGCAGGTCGCCGGCGTGAGGGCCCTCGGGGGTCATGAAGCCGTGCTTGGTCTGGTCAGGGTTGAAGTGCGGGCCGGCCGATTTGAAGTCGGGGGGCTCGCATTTGCCTGTCGTATGGACGTGGAAGCCATGCTCGCCAGGAGGGACGGCCGTAAGATCGAGGCTGATGAGCACTCCGCTCGGCGTGACAGTGAAAGTGGCCGCGCCGACCTCCTTGCCGCTCGCGTCCCTAAGCACGGCAGAGGCAGTGTCCACCGCCAGGGCAGGCGCGGCGAGCGAGAGCGTTCCAGTGATTGAGGCTGCGAGCCAAAGAGTGGTTCGTCGCATAACGTTGTTTTCCTAGCGCGGGAGAGCGACCCAATAGTCCATATCGAGAACCACGCCGTCCTCGTGGCCGCCGTCGGGCTTCGATCCCGGATAGTCAGCGCAGGGGCGATCCTTGACGGCGAAGGTGCGGAGCCGGAGAGCGCCCATGTCACTGCGGCCCTGAAGCTCGGCTTTGTCGAGCACCTCGCTCCAGGCATAGATGGTGTCGCCGGCGAAGGACGGCGCCACGTGGCGCGCGCCGTTCAGCCCAAGGACATGGAAGGCATTGGCGAGCCCATTAAAGCTCAGGCTCCGCGCGATCGAGATGATGTGCCCGCCATAGACGAGCCTTCGCCCGAACCGGCCCTTGCCCTCGACATGCTGATTGAAATGCACGCGGGCGGTGTTCTGGAATAGCCTCGTGGCGAGCTGATGCTCGGCCTCCTCGATGGTCTGGCCGTCGACATGGTCGATCTTGTCGCCGACTGAATAGTCGTCCCAGCGCTTGGGCGAGCCGGCGAGAGCATAGTCATAGCCCTCGATATCAAGCGGCGGCAGTGCCGCGCCGAGCGTCGACGGATCGACGCTCGTAGCAAGCTCTGGCACCACTGGCGCCGGCGCGGGCGCGTTCATGTCGCGCTTGTTGACCATCACCCAGCGCGCATAAGACAGCACCGGCTGTCCGCGCTGATTCTTACCGGTCGAACGCACATAGACCGTGCCGCTTTTCTTGTTGGAGTTCTCCTTGACCCCGATCACTTCGGAGGTCGAGGCGAGGGTGTCACCTGGAAAGACGGGAGCGAGGAAGCGGAACTCGGCGTAGCCGAGATTGGCGATTGCGTTGCGTGAGATGTCCGGCACGGTCTTGCCGATAACGACATGGAACACGAGCAAATCGTCGATTGGCGCGCGCGGATAGCCAATGTCATGCGCGAAAGCGTCTGAAGATTGCACGGCGAAGCGCGGCCCGTACAGCGCGGTGAACAGGCTGACGTCGCCGACCGTCACGGAGCGCGGTGTCGCGTGCACGATCTCCTGGCCGAGCTTGAAGTCCTCGAAGTAATTGCCGGTGACGGCCTTGTCGATTTGCTCGCTTTGCGTGTCGTTCATAGGTTGTTTCGCTGGTTAGAACGGCGACCATAGTTGGCGCCCTTTGCAGAGACAAGCGCCGGTGACAGATCGTCAGGTTGCGGCGGTCGAGGACTCATCTGGGATGGGACTCCGCGGGAAAAGCAGGCGCTGATAGAACCAGCCAATGCCGATCAGCACGGCGCCGAGGCCGAGGAAGGAGAGGGCGCGGTAGATGCCGGTGAGATCGGACATGTCGATGAGAAAGACCTTGAGCACCGTCAGCACGATTACCGCCGCCGAAGCGACACGCAAGGGAAGCGAGCGGAGCGTGATGCCGGCGGCAAGCAAGGCCACGCCGAAAGCAAGCCATACGGCCGAATAGGTGTATTGCTCGGCGTCGGAGACCGAGCCCGAGGTCAGATTGGGCCCGTGATAGAGCCTTGCCACTTCAAGGGTGATATAGGCAAGCGCGAGGCCTAGCGCGACGAAGAGTGCCGTCAAGCTGTACCAGCGTGGTCTGCTGGTTCGCGTGATGCGCGCGAGTACGCCGGTGAGCATTGCTGGCAGACCGTAGCCGAGCAGAATCCAATTGATGAATGGCCCGCCGACATCCTCGCCGGTGAGCCAAGGATTGTCAGCGATGCCGAGACTGAACACGATGACAGCAAGGACGAGCGCAGCAAGCAGTCGTGCACCCCAATCGTGAACGACCCTTCCGCTGACCAACCGAAGCCGCTCTAGCCCGATGATCACGGCAAGGAGAAGCGAGACATCGAGTGCGGTCTCGGCCAGCGCATTCCCGCTCACGTTGGGATCGCCGCCCGTGATGTAGTGATTCGCCTCCATCACGATGAGAAGCACGGTGAACAAGATGGCTGCGGCGTCGACGATGCGAGACGGCGTGTCGTCAGCACGGCGGCGCAGCAGGGATCCGGCAAGCCAGAACGATGCCGCCGGTATGCCGTAACCATAGAGCAGCCAATTGAAGACAGGTGTGGTGCCAACCTTATCGCCGACGATGTGCGGGTCCCAAGCGATGCGCCCGAGAACGCCGAATGTTACCGCAGCGGCAAGCCAGCGGAGCGCGGGCAGAGGCCGCTGCTCGGCCACCCAGGCGATGCCGGGAACCATCAGCGCGAGCGCTACAGTTAGCCAGCCCTTCTCAAGGCCGAGACTGAGCGCAAGCGCAAGCGAGGCGATCGAGCCGGTGGCGAAAATCGCACTTGCCGCCTCGCTACTTGGCTCGCCACTCCGCCGGCTCAAAGCCTCGGTGGCAACGGCGAACAGCCCGGCGAGCGCGACGGCTGCGCCGGCAAAGGGAATTGAGCGATCGAAGCCGGCGATCCGCCAATAGAGCGCGATCAGAATGGCGATAGGCGCAGCGACAGCCGATCCAGCCCACAGCGCCGACACGAGTGGGCGCTCGCCGGGGCCCTGGGCGAGAAAGCCGAATAGGCCGAACAGCAGAGCGAAGGCCGCGCCGAGGGTTAGCGGCGTACCGAACAGATAGTGCTCAGGCTTCCACAGGCTGTCGGATGCGGGACCTGAGGGCAGGCCGAGCTGGCTGACATCGAAATCGAGCGACCAATGCAGGAAGATGAGTGTGACGAAGATCGCCGCAGCAGGTACGGCGAGCGCGGCTGCGTCGGTGCGCCAGGCAATCGCCAGTGTCGAGGTAACCAGCACGACGAACAGGATGAGAGCAAGCGTGTCGTGGCCACTTGCCAGCACGAGCAGCATGGCGGCGAAGAGATAGGCGATGAGGGTCGCCGATGAGACGAACTCGATCTTGCCGCGGACGACGTCAGGACCGAACAGGAAGCCGGAGACGATGAACAGTGCCGCGAGCGTGAAGCCGGCAGCGACGTGAAACACGTGTTGCGGCAAGGCCTGCAAGTCGTCGAGGCCGGGCAACGTCCAAAGCACGCTGGCAACCACTGCCGTCACTGCGAGCCAGCGCCAGAGTCGCGCCCGCGCGAGTGCGAACGACGCCGCGGTCACTACCGCAAGATAGAGATAGAGCGCCCAATAATTTGGCTCTTCGGTCGAAACGATGAGCGGTGTGATAAACGCACCAATCAGTCCGAGGCCGGCGAGCGCGGGTCCATGGATCAGCGCGGCAGCGAGCGTGCCGAGGGAGACGATACCCAACAAGACGAAGGCGGCAGCAGGACCGATGAATCCATAGAGCGCGTAAGCCGCGTAGATGTCGGCATAGGCAATCGCCGTTCCTGCCGCTGTGAGCACGCTCGGGATATGCGCCTTGGGCAGTCCAGCAATGCCGCTCTTGATTTCGCGGCGCCGCGTCCATTCGCCGGCGGCGATCAAAGCGAGCGCGACGATGCCTGCGAGCAAGACCCGCGCGCCCGGACCGAACCAACCCTGCTCGATTGAGTAGCGCACGAGGAAAAAGCCGCCGAGTGCGAGCGCAATGCCGCCGGCCCAGACCACCCATTGCGTGCCGAAGCGTTCCTCGAGGCTGATGTGAGGTTTGGGCGGCCGGGCGGAGGGAGCCGGTACTATGACGGGAGATCCCTCCGGTGTGGCAGGTGCCGCCGGTTCCTCGATCTTGGCCTCTAGCTCCTTGACGGCTTCAGGTGCAAGTGGAGGCGGCGGAGCGGGCTGAAGCGCTCCTCCGGAGAGCTGCCCTTCAAGTCCGGCCAGCCTGAGTTCGAGCTTCCTCACTCGCTCGCGTGCGCCGATCGCCAAGACGAGGGCGACAATGGCCAATACCGGAAAGGCGATGACGAGAGCGATGAGGAGGGAGAACAGAGGGTCCATCAGCTTTGCGGTGTGCGCAGGAAGCCGACAGCCGGGCGCTCGCTACTGCCGTGGACAGGCCCTATCACCGAGATGCCTCGACCCAAGCGGGAGGCCTATCTAGCCCGAGGCTCTAGGAGAAGGGAATGCAGATTGCAGAATCAAAATGGCGATCCCCACTTTCGTGGGGACCGCCATTTCAGTGATAGCTTGAAGAGATCGACGCGTTAATTAAGCGCGGTCGAGCTCGGCAGGGAGATAGCTCGTCACTTCCATGCCAGCCTCGGACTCGGTGATCTCGGGTTTCAGCCACTCTTTCATGGTCGTCTCCTTCGGTGAACTAACAGCCTAGATAATGGGGAATGGGCATGAGTCCCGCATGACGGCCCCATGAACAGGCTCTGAATGCCACATTAAGAAATTCTGACGAGAACACGTGGCAAATTCCCTGGACTTGGCGGCACTGGGATGGCCACGAGATATGGAGCCATTCCCTTTCGCTCGCCAATCGCGGTTATTCGCTAGGCTATCCGAACAGCGCCAAGGCCTTATCCACGGTGATCCAGATGCCCCAGAGCAGGGGAAGGCCGACCGCAAACCATGCGAGCGGCGCCACATCGAGGCGCCTGGGACTGAGCACGATGCCGGCGAGCCAGAGTGCGAGGCCGATCCACATCAGGAAGGGGCGATAGGCAAAGGAGCCAGTGGCCTCTGCCTTGGCGGTGGTGTCGAGGCATGGGCCCGCCGAGTAAAGCAGACATTCCCAGGCGCCGCCGATCCCGCCCACCTTGGTGTAAAAGGTGATCCACCAGACGATGGCGACTGCGATCAAGAGAAGCCCGATTGGCTGGAGCAAGCCAATGCCGGGCCGGGTGTCCTCGCGCTCCCTGATCTCAACCGCATGCATGGCCCTGTCGCGCGCGGTCTTGGTCTGCAATGCCTCGACCTCCTCTGGCTTCATAAACCATTTCTTGGCAAGCGGCCTGATCAGCAGATTGCAGATGAAGCCTGCCACGAGAAGTCCGGCAAGAACGTAGAAGATGGGGTGGTAGATCTGGTCGGGGGCAATGCCCGCGGCTTTGCGCGAGTCGTGCATGTAGTTCACGATCACGGGGCCGACGATGCCGGCGGTCGACCATGCGGTGAGCAGCCGGCCGTGAATGGCGCCCACGAACTGCGTGCCGAAAATGTCGGCAAGGTAGGCAGGGATGGTGGCGAAGCCGCCGCCATACATCGAGGCGATGAGACAGAAGGCGGCAGCGAACAATCCCAACATGCCGAGCGTGGCAAGCGTCGGTGCCGACGCGTAGCAGATGAAGCCCAAGGTGAAGAACAGGAAATAGGTCGTCTTGCGCCCGATCCTGTCCGACAGCGAGGCCCAAAAGAAGCGGCCTGCGATATTGAACAGGGAGAACAGCCCGACAAAGGCGGCACCGACCAACGCGGCTTGCGCCTTCTGGGCGTCATTGAATTGCGCGAAGCCTACGGTGGGATCGCCGAACAGGCGGCCGCCGAAGGTCTCCTGAAGCATCGGGGAGGCCGCGCCGATGATGCCGATACCGGCGGAGACGTTGAGACAGAGCACGAGCCAGATCAGCCAAAACTGCAGAGTCTTGTGGGCCTGATTGAGGTGGACGTGCCCCGTGGTGATCATCGCGTGGGAATTCGCCGGGGGCGTCCAGCCGTGCGGCTTCCACCCGATCGGCGGCAGCCGGTAACCGAACGCACCGCACATCATGAAGACGAAATAGATGATCCCCATGGTCACGAAGGTCTCCCACACGCCGACCGAGGTCGGGGTGGCGTAATAATTCATGAGGATAGTGGCGAGCGGCGAGCCGATCATGGCGCCGCCACCGAAACCCATGATGGCCATGCCGGTGGCCATGCCCCGTCGGTCGGGGAACCATTTGATCAGGGTTGAGACGGGCGAGATGTAGCCAAGGCCGAGGCCGACGCCGCCGATGATGCCGGAACCGAGCCACATCAGCCAAAGCTGATGGATATAGACGCCGACCGCCGAGATCATCAGGCCGCCGGACCAACAAAGCGCCGCTACAACGCCGGCGCGGCGCGGACCGACTCGCTCGAGCCATCCTCCCCAAATCGCAGCCGACGTGCCCAGCAGGACGAAGAACAGCGTGTACATCCAACCGAGATCGAACTGGGTCCAGTCGCAGTCGGTGGCAAACAGTGCGTGGCCGGTGATCGCGACCTTGCCCCAAAACGTAGTGGCGTCACCGGGGCAGGGGATCGGCTTGTCCAGCCCTTGCGCTACGGCCACGGCGCGGCCGAGAGGCAGCCAGAACACGCTGAAGCCGTAGGCCATGCCGATGCAGAGATGAATGGCGAGAGCCGCCGGCGGAACGAGCCAGCGGTTGTAGTCCGCAGGTGCAATGATGCGCTCTTTATCGAGAAGGTCGGCATGGTCGCCGGCCGTCGCTGTGCGTGCCGCAGTCGCCATTCCTTTCCCCCCAGAATGCGGGCTGTCGAATGTCCTATTTATCCGCAATTTGAACGTGCTTCGAGCCGGACTGCAAGGGCCTTTGGGGGAGCATGAATTGCTACTTCGAACGGCGATTCTCGCGGCGCTGCGTGACGCTTTGGTGACGCTTGGACATTGCCCAACATCGCTCGCACTGCGCTGGCCGGCCTTGTCCGGCAACGGGTTTCAGTGCAGACATTTGGCTCCTGTCCACAGGAGGGTCCGCCATGGCAACAAACTCCGTTCGACGCGGTCTGGTGCTCGCGTTAGCTCTCGGCTTCTTCGCCACGCCCTTCCTGTGGGCTTCGGCTCAAGCCGCCAACATCACCGTGTTTGCTGCAGCGAGCCTCAAGAACGCGCTCGACGATGCGGCGAAGAAATACGAGGCGAAGACCGGCGACAAGATCGTGGTCAGCTATGCGGCCTCATCCGCGCTTGCCAAGCAGATCGAGCAAGGCGCGCCCGCCGACATCTTCTTCTCGGCGGACCTCGATTGGATGGACTACCTAGAGCAGAAGAAGCTCATCGACACAGCATCGCGGCATACGCTGCTCGGCAATACGCTTGTGCTGATCGCTCCGAAGGACTCGACCGTCTCGCTCACGGTCGGCAAGAACTTTCCACTGCTGCAGGCTCTCGGGCCGGACGACAAGCTTGCGATGGCGAGCGTCGACACCGTGCCTGCCGGGAAGTATGGCAAAGCGGCTCTGACCTATTTCGGCGTGTGGGATCAGGTGGCGCCGCGCGTGGCCCAGGCGGAAAATGTGCGCGCTGCGCTCGCTTTCGTTGCAAGGGGCGAGACGCCACTCGGCATCGTCTATAGCACCGATGCGAGGTCGGAGCCAGCAGTCAAAGTCATCGGTACGTTTCCAGATGATAGCCATCCCAAGATCCTCTATCCGATTGCACTGACTGCCTCGGCAAAGCCTGAGGCGCGCAAGTTTCTCGAATTCCTCATGTCGTCGGAAGTCGCGCCCTCTTTCGAGGCGCAAGGCTTCTCGATCGAAGGCAAGGTCGGCTAGGGAGGTTCGCGCGGAATTCGGCGTCGGAACGAACGATGCGAGGCACACCAGGCTCTTCGCTTGACATTATTTGGCCGCTGTCGCTCGGCTATTTACCGGCGGTCCGCCGCCGCTAATGCCCATTTGGGGGGCGTCAAAACCCTGCCTTCATACGCAATTGGACAGGTTCAGTGACATGAGCATGAAGTCTAGTACCGCCGCAGGTGCGGCACTGTTCGCCTTCGCGTTACTGCTGGTACCGGCCATCGCCGGCACTATCACCGAACGCGAGAAGCGCGATTGCCCAAACGACTATCATAGATACTGCGGCGAATATGGACTCGGCAGTGAGGCGTTGCGAGCCTGCATGTCGCGCAACATCAAGAAGCTGTCGCGTGTCTGCGTCGCCGCGCTCGTCGATGCCGGCGAGCTGAGCCAAGCCCAGGCCGGTAAGCTGCACGGAAAGGCTGCGACCGTGGCGAAGAAGAAGACCACGGCAAAAAAGGTCACTGGAAAAAAGAAGGTCGCTGCCAAGAGCACGCACAAAACCACGAAGCAGGTCGTTCATAAGAGCAGCACCAAGAAGGTCGCCTCCAAGGGCACGACAAAGAAGAAGCGGCAGTAGATTTCACGTTTCCGCGGACGGGCGCGTCGGGAGGTTGTGCAAGCTAGAGCTTTGCCAGGACCCGTTCGGTGAGCGCCTCGCAGGCCTCACCGGCAAAGGGGAACGCGCCACTCAGAGCGTCCTGCAAGGTGGGAGCGAGGGCCACCTGCAAGCGTCGCCGCGCCCGCAGGAGGCGGGTCTTCACGGTTTGCGCAGGAACCTGCAAGGCTTCGGCAGTTTCCTCGACGCTCAAACCTTCGACCTCGCGCAACATGAAGACGATCCGAAAGGCTTCCGGCAAATCAGCTATGGCCTGCTCGATAAGCTTGGCCAACTGGCCTCGCGCGGCATCGGCTTCCGGTGACGAAGAAGCAGCAGGCCCTCCCATCAGATTCTCCCGATAGTCATCGAGCAAGGCGATGGAGTGTTCGCGCAACAGGCGGATTCTGCGTTGGGCCGATCGGCGCCTGCCAAGGGCCTCGTTCAACACGATGCGGGTCAGCCATGTACTCAGAGACGACACTCCAGCAAAACTGTCGATCGCGGCGAACCCCTTGAGATATCCTTCCTGGACGGCTTCCTCGGCATCCGGCCGGTCTTTCAGCACGCTCCACGCCGTTCGATAGAGACGTTGATTGTTGCGCCGGGTCACGACGCGCACCGCAAGAGAGTCGCGCTGGGCTATGAGCTTCGCGAGCTCGATATCGGTCAGAGTTTCATAGTCCAGCGCGACGCTTGTCATGCGTCTATTGCGAGGCCGAGGCGGATTGGAGCCGACTGGCGAGCTGCTCGGCGTGCTTTTGGTGCGCCTGGAATAACGCTAGGCCTCTGCAGCAACGCTTTGAGCTCGGCGTTCTGCGCGCTCGGAATGAGCGTGTCGCTGAGCGCGTTGTTGACCGTCTTGTGATAAGCCACCTCATTGTCGATGTAAGCCTTGTCGAACGCTGCCCCGTTCAGGCTCGCCAGCTTGTTACGGGTGGCGTTCGCCTCCTTCTTCAGGCTTTGGCTCGTCGGATTGTCTTCCGGCTTGACGTTGAGTTTCTTCACCAGCGCCAATGCTTGATTGTTCACCGTCGTATGATCTCCGACCATCTGTTGGGCAAAGGTGCGGACACCATCGTTTTTCGATTTTTGCAAGGCCTGCTTGGCGGCCTCGATATCGAGAAGGTTCGCCGTATAGACGATATGGGCAATTTGCGGATCGGTTGGTTTTGCGGCCTGCTCGGCCGCACTCGCAGCCATGGTGAGCAGACTAGCGGCCAAAAAGGCAGCAATAACGAGGATCTTCTGCATGACATGTCCTTTCGATCAGGCTCTTCGCTCGCAATTTCGTGCGACCGACAACGAGCCATTAGATGGCATGACACGCGCCGAGGTTCCCGCAATGCCGATGCAGCGCGGGCCAGACCGCACCCGGACGGGCGGCAGCCGTCAGGCTGCTGACTTCTTATACTTCGCCGCCTCCTCCGAGCCCTTTGTTGCGTCGCCAGCTGTGTAGGACTTGGCACCGGTGCCGGCGAGCTTGCCCTTGTCCACGATCAGGTACTCGGTGCGGATCGGCTTCTTTGCGAAGTAGCTCTCGAGAATCTCGCGCGTCCCGGCGGCGTAGCGTGCCTGCGCGGAGAGCGAACTTCCCGAGATATGCGGTGTCATGCCGTGATGCGGCATGGTGCGCCACGGGTGCTCCTTGGGCGCGGGCTGGGGGAACCAGACGTCACCCGCGTAGCCTGCGAGCTGACCGCTCTCCAGCGCCCGGACAATCGCGTCGCGGTCGCAGATCTTGCCGCGCGCCGTGTTCACGATGTAGCTGCCGCGCTTCATCATGCCGATCAGCTTGTCGTTGAACATGCCCTCGGTCTCGGGGTGCAGCGGCGCGTTGATGGTCACCACATCGCACACCTTGACCAGCGACTCGACGTTGGGATGGAAGGTGAGACCAAGCTCCTTCTCGACCTTCTCAGGCAGGCGGTGTTTGTCGGTATAGTGGAGCTTCACATCGAAAGGCTTTAGCCGGCGGAGCGCCGCAAGGCCGATGCGGCCGGCGGCGACCGTGCCGACATTCATGCCTTCGAGGTCGTAGGAGCGCTCGACGCAGTCGGCGATATTCCAGCCGCCTCTGATCACCCAGCCATAGGACGGGATGTAGTTCCTGACCAGCGCCAGGATCATCATCACGATGTGCTCAGACACGCTGATCGAGTTGCAGTACGTCACCTCGGCGACGGTGACGCCCTTGTCCATGGCGGCCTGGAGGTCAGTGTGGTCCGAGCCGATGCCGGCGGTGATGACGAGCTTGAGTTTCTTCGCCTTGTGGAAGCGTTCCTTGGTCATGTAGGCGGGCCAGAACGGCTGTGAGATCACGACCTCGGCGTCAGGCAGCTCCTTCTCGAAGGTCGAATTCGAACCGTCCTTGTCGGAGGTCACGACCAGTGTATGACCGGCGTCCTCGAGGAACTTGCGAAGCCCGAGCTCACCGGACACGCTGCCCAGAAGCTCGCCCGGCTTGAAGTCGATCTTGCTCGGGGTCGGCGTGGTCATGCCGTCGGGATAGTGGTCGATCTTGGGAATCGAATCCCGGGCATATTCGGCCGGATAGCCGTCGACCGGGTCGTCATAGAGAACACAGAGGACCTTTGCCATTACTGCCACTCCT
>Ga0207678_10000712_pt1 | contig 30390 bp, 25 predicted proteins | sample KBSC63metaG_FD_184319 | JGI IMG/M metagenome (GOLD analysis project Ga0207678, IMG submission 184319) | Corn rhizosphere microbial communities from Kellogg Biological Station, Michigan, USA - KBS C6-3 metaG (SPAdes) (version 2) | ecosystem: Host-associated > Plants > Roots > Rhizosphere > Soil ... | reverse complement strand
CAGTCATGGGCAGCCGCGTCGCTGCTGATCATGGGGTTCGTCAGCGGTGGGCTCGCGGGCTGCGCGAGCCATTCCGACCACACCAAGGCGGCTCGCTCCGCCCTGGACGCGGGTAACGCCCAGAAGGCGCTGGAGCTCTACAACAAGCGCCTGGAGGTCGACGACGCGAAGGACTTGCCGAAGAATGTGGGCGGGGACAACACGGTCCTGCTGCTGGACCGCGCGATGATTCTGCAGCAAGTGCAGAACTACAAGCTGTCGAGCCGCGATCTGGAGGTGGCTGACAAGCAGATCGAGGTGCTCGACTTCAGCCGGAAAGCCATTGATGACATCGGCAAGTACCTGTTCTCGGACTCGACAGGTCCCTACAAGGCGCCGTTCTACGAGAAGCTGCTGATCAACACCCAGAACATGCTCAACTACCTGCAGCAGCAGGACTTGAACGGAGCGCGCATCGAAGCGCGGCGACTGGCGGTGATGCAGAGCTTCATCTCTGATCACGAGGGCGAGGGCGCTTCGCTGATCGGACCGGGCAGCTACTTCGCGGGCTTCATTTTCGAGAAGAGCGGCGACCCGCAGGAGGCGCTGCGCTACTACGACGAGGCGCTGCAGTTCTCGGATTTCAAGAATCTGGGGCCGGTGGTGCGCCGCCTCGCCGCCAAGGGTAGCTACCGCACCAAGCGCATCCAGGCGATCATCGACAGTGCTTCCGCGGGGACACCCCGCGCCCCCGAGGGCTCCGGGGGCGGACCGGAAGAGGCGCCGACGGAGCTGTTGGTGGTGGTCAATCACGGCCGCGTGCCGGCCAAGGTCCCCAAGCGCATCCCGATCGGTCTCGCGCTCACCTACGCCAGCATGTTCATCAGCCCAGCCAGCGCGGCGCAGGCGAACCAGCTGGCGGCGCAAGGGCTGGTGACCTGGATCAATTATCCGGCGCTCGAGAAGGAGGGCAAGGTCGCCATCCCCCGGATGCTCGTGGACGGCAAGGACCAGCCGATCGAGCTGGGCCTATCGGTGGACAGCGAGGCCGTCAAGGCCTGGGATGAAGCGCGCGGCACGCTCGTCGCTTCGGCTATCACGCGCATGATCGCGCGCGTCCTCGCGGGCGAGGTGGCACGCAAGGCCAGCGGCGGCGGCACGCTCGGCGCGCTGCTCAGTCTCGGTACCCAGGCTGCGCTCGTGGCCAACGACGTACCCGACACGCGCAGCTGGGCGACCCTACCTGCGCGCATCGGCATTGGCCGCGTCGTGCTACCTCCCGGCAAACACGACGTCGAAGTCGTGCTCGGGCCCGACCATCGCAAGCAGAGCATCGAGATCGCGCCCGGCGGCTACGCCGTAGTCTGCGTCACCGACCTGCGCTGATTCACGCCAAATCGCAGAATCAGGGGGCCGGACCTCCGCCGCACGCGGCGGTCCGGCTGATCAGCGCCGCGGCTCAGCTGCCGCGGCTCAGCTACCGAGCGGACTGGGCATCGCCACGGATTCAGGGAGTGAATCCGTGAGCGCGTCCGAGAGCGCGCGCAGCGCGTCGGTCGTGGTGAAGACGCCGATCACGTTGCCGCGATCGGTGACCAGCGCCGAGCCCCACTTGCGCTTCGACATCTCGCGTGCCGCCACGTCCAGCGCCTCGTCGGGGCCGACCGTGAAGTATTCGGTGACCATCACCGATTCGACCTTGATCGGTTTGACCACAGCCGGCTCCAGGGACTCCACGAGTTTGAGGTCGCTCTTGAACAGCACCCCGACCAGCTTCCCCTCGCGCACCACCGGCAGGTGCCGGACATCGTGTTCGCGCATGCGCTGGTACGCCAGCAACACGCTCTCTTCAGGCGACGCGAAGTGTTGAGCTTGCGTCATGTATCTCTGGATCGGAATACGCCGCGCTGTCGTCATGCGCATAGCGTAATCTGACCCAGGACGGGACGCTATCCCGTCTTCTCGGCGATCCCTTTGCCGCGCGAGAGTCGCTGCTCAATCTGCTCGGTGCAGCTGCGCACATCCAGGCGCAGGGTCCGCAAGTGGGCTTCCACGCGCTGTTGCATTTCCGGGGTCTCGCGCACGCCAAAGAGCGCGCACACCCGTCCGGAAAACTCCTCCCGCGGGCTTTCCGTGGCGAGATAGCGGCTGAGCTCCGAGACCGGCATGGTCTGATCGAGGAGCGCTTGTACGCAAGCTCCTTGAACAACCAGGATCGATTGCATCTGCGGCAGGCTCGTTCGCGTGAGCGCCTCATACAGCACGTAGCACACATACACGCACGCCTCACCCACCAGGCCGCGGCGTAGCTCTTCATCCGCGCGGCCGTCGAGCAGTGACAGCGGATCGCTGATCGTGCCCTGCAGCGCGCCGAGGGTAGCAAACAGGACATCAGCCGCGGCGTCGCGAACCGGCTGCGCGAGAGCTCGGCCGACGGCTTCCGCGCCGTCGCCCGGGGCCTGCTCGAGTGCCGTGGAGAAGCCGGACTTGCTGCGCACGATGCGCGTGTCGACCGCCGGCACGACGCCGCTGACCATGCGTGACGCCGCCGAGGGACTGCTGGCGGGCGGGGGAGTTGCGGCAGGCTTGCCAGCGACCGGCGGTGTCGTCGTACGGGCGGCTCCGCCGCTATAGCGAGTCGAGGAGACGCCCGACGCGCTTCCCGGGGGCCGCGCGGGTAGGCCGGGAGTCGGAGCCGGGCGAGCTGCCGGCGTTGCTGGCGTCGTGACGCGGCTCGATGGCGGGGGAGCTACAGCCGGCGCACGCGCCGTGGCCGCCGCCGCCGGGTTCGGCCTCAGCGTAGGCTGAGGGCTCACCGCCACCTGATTGGACATGCTGGGCCGAGCCGGGGCCGCGCTGGACGCTGGGGGAGTGATCGAACGCGCGTCCGGCTTGATCGTGGTAGCCGTATGTGCGCCGGCGGGCGACATCGCCTTCTCGCGCGTCTGCGATACGGCGGGCATGGCGGGAACGGTGGGATTGCCTTCGGCCTTCACCGCCAACATCGAGCGGCTGCTGACCGCACCCTTCTGCCAGAGGTGAAGACCGATCAGACGAACGTTCTTCTTTGGCAGGGTGGTCACCTGATCGGTGATGCGCTGATACAGCTCCTGCTCCTCAAAGGGCAGTTCGCCGTTACTCAGCTCACACTCCACAGCGGTCGCGAACGCCCGCGCGTACTGCATCATGATCTCTTCCGCTTCGGCGTTGTTCACCGCCTTGGGAAAGGACAATGCCAGTTTGGCGCGAATCTTGAACCCGTCCATGGTCCGGGCGCTCGCCACGCGTTGTAGGGATTCTACGTCACGCTTTTCGAACAAACCCCAGGCTGCCACGCATCCCTGAAGAACGGACCGCGACCGTACTGGTTGAGAGGTAAATAAGTTAAAATCCCCGACGGTTTGTTAGGGATTTTGCGCTGATGCACTTTGCGCCTGGCGTCCCGGCGAGTCTCGCTTCGGAGCAGTGGAAAACGCCTCTGGAATCACTGCGTCGCGGGGCTGCCTTCGAGGCTCCAGCCGCCGATCGCGGCGCTCAGCGTGTCGCGCAGTGACGCGTAGATGCGGCCATCCCGAGGCCCGCTTTCGAACACGACGTAGCCGAGCAGCCTGCGGCGCAACACCAGCGATTGCACCAGCCAGGTGCCGCGCCGTGTGGGATGCAGCAATGCTTCCGGCACCAGCCGTCGCTCGGAGAACTCCCCCGCCGGCTCGAGCTCGACCTGTCCCTGCCGGATCAACAGCGCGCCGCGCGCCGGTCCCGGGCCGTTCGACAGCGCAATGAAACAGCTGGGCACCTCCAGCTGGATCAGCGTCTCACACAGCGCGCGGCCCAACTCGGTCCAATCGATCGCGTTCGAGATGCGCTTGGCCGCAATGCGCAGCGTCTGCGCGAGCGCCGCCTCGGCGAGCCAGCGCCGCGCCTGGCTCCGCTCCGCGAGCAGGCTCACCGACGAGCGCGCCAGGTGCCACATCTCGTCGGCGCTGCGCCGCCACTTCGGATCTTGGCGCAGGCAGAGCGAGAAGTGCCGGCGCATGACCGTGATCACCTCCTGCCAGGCGCTGACGTCGGCCGTCGGCCCCTCGTCCATCTGGCCGATGACTTCTTCCAGGAAGGAGACGAAGCTCTGCCCCTGCAGCAGACCACGGCGCCGGCCCTGGATGTCGGTCGCGGCCTGTACCAGCAGCGTGTCGGCGAGCGAGGGCTCGCTGTCGAAGCCCGCTTCCTCGATCACCCGGCGCACGTCGCCGAGGATGCGAGGCAGCGCCAGCCGATATGCTTCCTCGAAGCGCAGCGGCTCGAGCAACTCCGGATCGGCGAGCATCGGCGCTGCGCCCGAGCTGCTACCGGAGAGCGAGCGCGCGCCGCAGGATTCTCGGGGAATGAAGCTGGCATCGAGAAAGACCCGGCCCGGCAGGTCCTTCTCGGAGATGCGCGCCACCACCTCGCGCAGCGCGCGCCGCCCTTGCTCGTACAGCGGCTGCCGGACAGTGGCCAGCGACGGGGCCGCGAAACGCGCCGACTGGATATCGTCGAAGCCGACCACCGCGACCTTCTGCGGCACCGCGACCTTGCGCTCGGCGAGCGCTCGCATGGCGCCGATGGCCATCAGATCGCTGGCACACATGAGCGCATCGAAGCCGAGCCGGCGGTCGTCGAGCAGCACCTTGACGGCGTGCGCACCCGAGGGTTCCAGAAAGTCGCCCTCGACCACCAGGTCCGCTTCGTTCGCCAGCCGCAGATCGGCGACCGCCTCACCATAAACTTGAAAGCGCTCCTGCGCCTCGTCGTTGCCGCGCGGGCCCTTGACGAAGGCGATGCGGCGCCGGCCGCAGGTCTGCGCGAGGTGCGTGAGCGCCTGCCGCACGCCGGCGCGGTTGTCGACCGCGACCTCGACCGCACCGGCCAGGTTGCCGCCGATGCTGCACACGGGCAGGTGCATGAAACGCTTGCAAAAGCCGCTCAGCGTTTCCATCCCGCAGTAGTTGGAGAGCGTGCCCGAGAGCACGATCAGCGCCTGGATCCCGTCGTTGGCGCAGAGCGAGTAGGCAGCATTGAGATGGGTCTGCGAGGGATCCGGAGCCTCCAGCTGGCCACCGACGAAACATGTGACATCGAGCTCGAGCGACTTTGCCTCCGCATCGATGCCCAGGACGATCTGCTGCTGATAGTCCTGCTCCAGCGAGTCCACGAACACGCCGATGTTGGTGCGTTGCGTCGTCACAGCTCCTGGGCCCTTTCCGTCGAGAAAATTGCTGGGTCTGCTGGCCGGCTAGAGGTGTTGGCGGCGCTGGGCGAGGAGAGGAGCACGGCGGTGGTTCGACTGGGAACGATGGCGGCGCGCGAAAAGGAGGAAGCGCGTATGGTTTCGGAGCACTGCATCAGCTGGGACTTTCTCGGCCAATTTTACAGCGCGTTTACAGCACCCTCCCGGCAATACTGCCCGGGCGAATGCAGGTTACAAAAACCCACAACTGAGGCCTCACATTTCCGGGCCATGTGCAGTAAACGGACAGGCGCAGGGAAGAACCATGAGATTCGCGTGTCAGAGCTGCGGCAAAGCCTACAACTTGCCGGAAGAGAGGATTGCCGAGAAGAGCAACGTCAAGCTCAAGTGCCGCGTATGTGGTGCGATCGTCGAGGTGAAGAAGCAAGGCGAGCTCGTGGCGCACGTGCTCGACGAGGCGGAGAACAGGCGCGTGACGCGCGTTTCGGAAGCGCCGGCGCCGCTCACCAGCATCACGCCCGAAGACGAGGATGATCCGGAAGGAGCCACGGTTTCGATCAGCGAGGGCAGCATCAACGATCCCTCGCGGCCGCTCCTTTATGAGGGGACGCCCCTCGCCCCGGGACTCGAGATGCCGGTGGTGCCCGCCGCGCCGGCGACAGGGTTTTCCGCCGCGCTGAGCGCGGGAGCGCAGGCTCCGCTGCCGTCAGCGTTTGGCGCAGACGCTGAGTACTTCGACGTGCCGAATCTCGCACCGCCTCTGCCCCCGCCTCCGCTTTCGCCGAGCTCGTTGCCGCCGCCTCCTCCTTTGCGCCCGGCGGGGAGTGACGCCCTGCCCAACGGCGCGTCGGGCGGGAGCGTGGTGACCAGCGTGGCCGCGGTGACCGCAGCAGCCAAGCTCCCCCCGCCCAGTTTCGGGGGAAATCTCCCCATGTCGAATGGCTCCAGCAACGGCGCGGCGGCCTTCTTCCCCGAGGTCAGCGACGACCTGACCCCGGAGCTGAAGGCTCCTGTCGCGCCGAGCGGCGCACCTTCTGCCACGGTGAGTCCCACCGGAGTGAACGCTCTCGCGCCGGCCGCCATCTCTTCCGAGCTGGGCGACCTGAGCGCCGCTCCGAGCGAACAGGCCGGCAGGGATCCGATGTTCAAGCTCAAGATGTTGGCGGCATTTGCGACCGGCGTCTTGATCGACCGGATCATCTCGGGGCTGTTCCAGTAGAATGCCGTAACCCGCAGCGCCGTAACATAGCGGAGTGGGTACCAAGCAGTATGCAATGACCGGCCCCCTCGAAGCGGGCCAGAAATTACTGGCGGGGATCTCGGGGCGCTCGCTGACTCGCGCAGAGACGGCGGCCGCGTCGCTGGAGCTCGCCGAGCAGCTGTTTGCGCTGGCCGACGCCTCGCTCGATCGCGCCGAGCGCGCACGCCGGCGGCGCCTGTCACGGCTGCTCGATGATCCGCGCGGGCAGCTGCTGAGCGTGCTGCTGACGGATCGCGTGGCGCGCGACAAGAGCCTGACGCATGCGGTGCCACAGCTCGAGTACCTGATCTCTCAGCTGGGGGTGCCGAGCTTCTTGAGCTCCTTCGAGCGGCTGCAGCTCAGGATCGGGGCGCAGGTGGGGTCGCTGGCGCCGCGGCTCACGGGCAAGCTGATCGCCGAACACATCCGCAGCGAGGTGAAGGGCCTGGTGCTGCCGCTGCAGGGTGAAGCGCTCGCGAGCTTTCTCGCGCAGCGACGCAGCGAAGGCGTGCGCGTGAACGTGAATCAGCTGGGCGAGGAGGTGCTGGGCGAAGATCGTGCGCTGGCCCGGCTCGACGAGTACATCCAGCTGCTGTCGCGCCCCGACGTCGACACGATCTCGGTCAAGATCTCCTCCATCTACAGCCAGGTGGACCTGTTCGCCTGGGAGTCGACGCATGATCGTATCGCCGAGCGGCTGCGCCAGATCTACCGCGCGGCGCTCAGTTCGGTGACTCCGCCACCGGACCTGGCGCCCGACTCCAGCTCGCGTCCGGCCGCCACGCGCTCCAAGCTCGTGTACCTGGACATGGAAGCATATCGCGATCTGCGCTTCACCGTGTCGCTGTTTCAGCGCGTGCTGGATGAACCCGAGTTTCAGCAGCTGAGCGCGGGTCTGGTGTTGCAGGCGTACATCCCGGAGTCCGCCGAGCTGCAGCGCGACATCACCGCCTGGGCTGTCGAGCGCCGCCGGCGCGGCGGGGCTCCACTGCGGCTGCGCATCGTGAAGGGAGCGAATCTGGCGGCGGAGCGCGTGCTCTCGTCGCGCATGGGCTGGACACTGCCGATCTACGGCGACAAGGCCGAGGTCGACGCCAACTACAAGCGCATGCTGTACACTGGCACCGAGCCAGCGCACGCGGACGCGCTGCAGCTCGGCATCGCCAGCCACAATATCTTCGATCTGGCGCTGGGGCTGGTGCTGCGCGCGTCGCGCTCCGTCGGACACAGCGTGGGCTTCGAGGTGCTGGAGGGCATGGCGGGCTCGGTGCAGCGCGCGCTCACGGCCCTGGGCGCGCCGGTGCTGGTCTATGCGCCGGTGGTGAGCCCGCACGAGCTGGACACGGCGGTGGCCTATCTGCTGCGCCGGCTCGATGAGAACACCTCGCGCGAGAACTTCCTGCGCCATTCCTTCTCGATGCGGCCGGGCGACGCCGAGTACGCCGACCAGGTGCGGCGTTTCCGTGCGGCACACGACGCTGCCGAGAGCGTGAGCAGCGCTCAGCGCCGCACCAGGGACCGCTTCGGCGCCGTGATCGATCTGGCCGCGTCGGCGCCGTTCGCCAACGAACCAGACACGGACTTCTCCGAGGCGTCACACCGCACGGCGGTGCGCTCCGCGCTCGATCAGCTGCAGACCCGCCCCAGCTTCGAGATCGCTCCGGTGATCGCCGGGGCGCGCGTCGAGACGGGAGAGATCGAATATGGCTTCGATCCTTCGCGCCCGCGCGTGGTGCCATACCGCTGCCAGCTGGCGCGGGCGACCGAGGTGGAAGCAGCCATCGAGTGCGCCGAGCGCGCGCTCGCGAGCTTCGGTGCGAGCCCGCTCGCGGCGCGGGTGGAGCTGGTGCGCGGGGTGGCGCGCGTGCTGCGGCGCCGCCGCGCGGCGCTGATCGCCACCATGTTGCTCGACTCAGGCAAGCGGGTGAGCGAGGCCGACGCCGAGGTGTCCGAGGCCATCGACTTCGCCGAGTATTATCTGCGTCAGGCGGAGGAGCTCGGCCGCGACGCGCGCGTGCTGGCGCGCCCGCGCGGCGTGCTGGTCGTGACCTCGCCCTGGAACTTCCCGCTCGCCATTCCGCTCTCGGGAGTGCTGGCCGGGCTGCTCGCGGGCGACCCGGTGATCTTCAAGCCGGCGCTGGAGACCGCCTGGATCGGCGAGCAGCTGTGCCAGGCCGTCTGGGACGCGGGCGTGTCGAAGGAGGCGCTGCAGCTGGTGCTGTGCCGCGACGAGGTCGGAACGCTGCTGCTGCGTCATCCCGCCGTGCGCGGCGTCGTGCTCACCGGCGCCACCAGCACCGCGCGCTTCTTCCTCGAGCAGCGCCCGTCGCTGCATCTGTGCGCGGAGACCGGCGGCAAGAACGCGCTGATCGTGTCGGCGCTCGCCGACCGCGAGCTCGCCATCCACGACCTGGTCGCCTCTGCATTCGGCTTCTCCGGGCAGAAATGCAGCGCGGCCAGCCTGGCGATCCTGGAGGCCGAGGTCTATGACGATCGACACTTCCTGGCGCAGCTGCGCGACGCTGCTGCCAGTCTGGTCGTGGGCTCGGCATGGGAGCCCGCGAGCCTTGTCACGCCGCTGATCCGCCCGCCCGAGGCGGCGTTGCGGCGCGGCTTGACGCAGCTCGAGCCGGGCGAGGCGTGGCTGCTCGAGCCGAAGCAACACCCGGACAATCCGCGGCTCTGGTCCCCGGGGATCAAGCTCGGCGTGAGCCCGGGCGGCTTCACCCATCAGACCGAGCTGTTCGGGCCCGTGCTGGGCGTGCTGCGCGCACGGGATCTCGATCATGCGCTGGAGCTGGCGAACGGCACGCCCTATGGTCTGGTCGCGGGTCTGCACAGCCTCGACGAACGCGAGCAGGCGCGCTTCCTGGAGCGAATGGCTTGCGGCAACCTGTACGTGAACCGCACCGTCACGGGAGCGATCGTGGGCCGCCAACCATTCGGGGGTCACAAGGCCTCCAGCGTCGGGCCGGGGGCGAAGGCGGGCGGCCCCAACTACGTGCTGCAGCTGGTCGATCTGGAGGACGCCGCGCGCCCCGCGGGCCCGCCCTCGGATGAGCCGTTGCCGGCAGCCGTCGCGGCGCTCGGCGACTGGGCGCGGCAGCGGCTGAGCGTCGATGACTATGCCCTCTGGCGCGCGCGCGTGAGCGACTATGCGCGCGCACTACGCGAGTACTTCCGCATCGCGCACCCGGCGAACGAGGTGCTCGGTCAAGACAACCTGCTGCGCTATCTACCCTGCAGTTCGTTGCTGCTGCTGGCCACGCCCGACGGCTCCACTCTGGCGCTGGCGAGCGCCTGCGCGGCGGCGCTGCTGGCGGGCAATGGCTGGCAGCTGAGCGGGGAGGCGAGCGCAGGCGCCGCCGGCTCGTCGCGCTTCGTGCAGGACTTCCAGGCGCTGGTGGCCGCCTGCGGCTGCGCGGCTCGGATCGAGCCCAGCGGGGAGCTGGGCGCGCGGCTGGCGGGCATCGAGCGGCTGCGCTGGCTGGGCCCGGCGTCGCGCGAGGTGCCGGACGCGCTGCTGCGCGCTGCGGGCCAGGTGGGCTGCCACGTGGTGACACGCCCGGTGCTGGGCAGCGGGCGTTACGAGCTCCTCTTCAACCATCGCGAGCAGGCGATCAGCAGCGATTATCACCGCTACGGACACCTGGGCTGGCGCAGCGAAGGGCTCGCGCCTCAGCTGTCGTCGCTGAAGATGAACTCGAACGCGACGTTCTCGCCCAACGGCCCGGCAGCGCGCGGGCCATAACCCACCGCGAGGAAACGCTCGGCGGGGGCATGGCAGTCGCGCACCAGCACGTCCACAGCGCGCGCGGCCCGCGCGGCCGAGAGCTCCCAGGGACTCGCGTAGCGCTTGCGCAGCGCCGGCTCGACGATGCGCGGCTTGCCGTAGTAACCGGTGACGCGCAGCTGGCCCTCAAACTCGGCCATGACCGTCTGCGCGAGATCGCAGAGCAGCGAGCGGCCGCTCTCGGAGATGTCCAGGCTCGAGCCCGAGAACAGCTGCACATTGGCGATGGCCACCGACATGCGATCGCTCGCGCCGGCCACGCTCAGCTTCTGGCTCTGCGCCAGGTCGCCGAAGCGCTCGCGCAGGCGCGCCTCCAGTCGCTCGATGCGCGGGCGCGCGCGCGCCGCTGGATCGCCGCTTTTCGGAGCGGCGCCGCTGGGGTCCGGCAGCGCCTCGGGTTGCCGCGCAGCGAGCGCCTGCTTCAGCTCCGCACGAGTCTGTGAAAGCTCACCGCGCAGGCCGTCGCCCTCCGCGCGCAATCGGACCGCCTCGCGGCGCAGCGGCACGTAGTACCCGGCGACGACCGTGAGCGCGCCAAAGAACAAAAATCCACTCGTGAAGCGCCAGCGTCGAGCGGAGCTCCGGGCGGTCACGGTCGGGCAGCTTAGCGATCCGCGCCGCTGCGTCATAATTTTGGGCATCCTGGATGGCCGGCAAGAGCTGCGCCGGACCACCGGGTGACGCGGGGAGGAGCAGTGCCCCGGAGCGTACACGTGCGGGTGCGATCCCGTGGCTCACTGCTCGCCGTCTGCTCCCGTCGAAAGCGGACCTGCACGTCGCTCCGATTCGGGCCGCGCTGGCCTCGAGGCGTTTACGTAGGCGTTTTGTACCCCTGTCGGCGTCCCCACGCCCCTTGGGAATCGCTTACAGGGCCACGGCAGATTGCCGCTGCGAGGCTCTCTGGAAAGGCCCTACCGACGAGCCTCCCGAGAGACCGATCCGACAGTGCGCAGCGCGCCCGCGGATCGCAGCAAAAATCCCTTTTTGGAAGGACTTTCACCGCGTTGGTGCGATCGGCAGAAAAGCGCCTCCGGGGTGTACATCATGAGATGCGCTCGCACTCGATGACTGCTAGCCTCAGCGTTCAACCCTCGAAAAACGCACCTCTTGCCCAAATTCGTTGCGGGCCAGGTTTCTCGGGGAGCGGCGCAGATCCTTCTGCCAGCTCCAGCGGGGGCTTGGCAGAGTTGGGGCGGGAGCTTTCGAAGACTGATGTTGCGGGAACACCCCGCACCCCGAGCACTGGAAGCCTGTCATGAGTCAAGGAAACGACTTCGCCAATTACGCCTCTTCCGTCGAGGATCGGGGCTCTGCGTCCGAGGACGTTTGGTTCGTAGCCGTCTCGAGTGACGACATCAAACAGATGACCATCGATCAGCTGGACGAGGCCTTTCGTCTCGGGGTCATCACCGCTCAGACGGCGGTCTGGACCGAGGGTATGGAAGCCTGGGCGCCGCTGGGCGAGGTCGCCGATCTGGATGGCGATGACTCCTCGGGCGAGATCGAGGCCGTGGCGCCTGCCGCTGTTGCACCGGCCTCTTCACCGGCTGGAGGAGCGGCGAGCTCGAGCAGCGAGCTGGCGCCCAGCCATCGCCGCACGAACCCCGGCTGGCACAATCCGTTTGATCCGCCGGGATCCGTAGCGCCCGGGCCATCCAACGGGATGGGCTCGCCGTCTTCGATCTTCTCCGAGCCCGCGCGCAACGCGGTGTCGATGGGTCCATCGAGCTTCGCCCCCGTCACCGCCAGTTACGCGCCGCCGGCCGCGGGCGCGCTGAACCAGAGCACGGGGCCTGTGGCGCTCAATGTGGACGAGGACTCGCCGCCCGTCGCGCGCGGTCGCCGCGTCCGTCCCGAGCGCTGGCTGCTGGCCGCCGCCGGCGTGGTTGCGGTCGGCGTGATCGCCTTCAACAACTCCGACCTGTTCTCCGCTTCGAAGTCGGTGGCTGCTGCCGAGAAGCAAGCGTCCGCCGCGGCGATCGTGGCCCACCCGTACGAGGTGCCGGCGGACAAGGGCGCCAAGAGCAAGGGCGCGGAGTCTGCTGTCGAGAAGGCGGCGGAGAAGGATGACGGCAAGGACGCGCCGATCGGCAGCCTGAAGGGCGAAGCCGGCGAAGAGGACGACAGCCAGGCGGCCCCCAGTGCTGCCGCACCAGATCCGGTGACCAAGGGCGCCCTGGGCTCCGGCTCCAAGGATGTGGCCAGCACGAAGGAAGCGCTGCACGAAGGTTTCGCCAAGGCGTTCAGCAAGAACCCGGCGCAGGGTAAGTCGGAGGGCAAGCACGAGAAGCCCGCCAAGGCTTCCAAGGCTTCCAAGGCTTCCAAGATGGCGCACACCAAGACGCCGAGCCGCGCTGCGTCCTCATCGGCCAGCAGCAAGTCGAAGAAGTCCGGCGCCCCCAAGACCGGCTCTGCCTTCGATCCGTTGAACGGCTCGCTACCGTGAGCTGATCGAGCGGGGGAGGGTATCTGCGGAATGCCGCGGGCCGCTCTTCCGCTGAGGGCCGCTCTTCCGCTGAGGGTCGCTCTTCCGCTGAGGGTCTCGTGGCCGAATGGCTTCGAGACCCTCGCTGCTTTGTGCCTCTGTCAGTGGCTGATGCCGAGCCAGGCACCACCCGACGCCAGGATGAACGCGATGGGCGTGAGAGCGAGGGCGAAGATCGCCGCGATGGGGGTCGTCACCGAGAGGAACAACACCGCGATCACGACGGCCAGCGCCGCACCGAGCGCCGGCTCCAGCACGCTGCGTGTGCCGCTTGCCCGCGCGACCAGGTAGCCAGCCACGGGGAAGGCCAGCCCCACCGCCACCGCGAGGAAGACCAGCGGACCATTCGAGCTCACGTCCGCTTCATCAGCGGCCGCGAAATCGAGCCCCAGCCAGTGTCCCGTGTAGAGCGCCGCCGCGAGCGCGACCAGTCCGACCCCGGCCGTCACCAGCGTGCCCAGGGCGATCCAGTGCAGCATCAGCGGCGCGTGGCGCGGCTCCAGGAGCTGCCAGATTTCACGCAGGGACGGTGGCTCGGACCAGGCCGGGCGCGAGCTGCGCGGGCGGTCGCTGCCGAGGCCCGTGGGGCGGATCGAGGGCGGTCGCTGCGCCGCCTCTCTGGCGATCGCGCGCCGGGCGGCGGCATAGGCGAGCGCGAGCAACGTGAGCAACAGGGGCAGCGCGAGCACCAGAACACCCGGACCGCGACCGAACACGATGTGGTCGTACAGGCCGCGCAACGCGGTCGCGCTGGTCCAGGCCAGTGCAAACCAACGCGTCTTCGCTCGCACCCCGAGCGTAGCGCCCCACAGCACCGCCGACACGACGTGCGGGGGCAAGGCGAGGACGGCTCGCAACACGCCCAGTGGATCAAGGCCGCCAGCGCTGCCCGCGGCCATGCCGCTGCTCAGCGCATCGGCTGCGAGGGTATCGGTCGGCAGCGTCCCCAGCGCCAGGGCAATGGCCATCTTGCCAGCGGCGAAGCCGAGCCCGGCCACCGCCGAGAGCAGGATGCCGTGGCGAATTTCCAGGATCCGTCGCGCCGAATACAGCGGCCAGATGCTGAGGACCTTGGCGCCTTCCTCCAGCGGGGCCGCGAACAGGAACATGGCGAGCAGGGCCTCGGATTCCTTGCCGGGTAGCGCGACCAGCGAGAGGCCAGTCCACTGCCAAAGCGCGGTCTCCGCAAACTGGCAGCCGATGGCCAACAGGGCCGCGGCCAGGCCGACGCCCAGCGCTCGCGCCCAGGGGATCTCGCGCGTCACCGGCAGCCGTCGCCAGGCGAGCACTGCGAGCAGCAGTGGCGCCAGGCCAACGCTCAGACCGAGGATGATTCGCATTTCAAAAATGCAAGCCCGCCGCTGCGCTGATGCTGACGCCAAAGCCGACGCCGCTGCCATCGCGCGCGTAGAGATTGGCGAGGTCCGCGACGTCGGTGCCCAACCCAGCTTGTGGCGCCTTCGAGCGGGACAATACCAGCAGCTCCACATTGCTCTGCAGCCCGAGCGACAACAGCGGGTTCAGGTACCAGTCGAGCCCCGCGCCCAGCCGTGTGTCGAAGCCGCTGATGTCGACGCGATCGGGATCGAAGCCCGGCGGTGCATGGTCCGGCTGGAAGGCGCCCAGCGATGCGTAGCCGGCGCTCAGCGTGAACGAGGGCTCCAGAGCTCCCATGGGCAGGTGTAAGCCTACCTCGCCGTTCAGGGTCCAGAGGTCCCACTCGCTCTGCCGCGCCATCCGAAAACGCGCACCGACAGTGAGGAAAATCAGGCGCACACCGCCGCCGACCCCCAGCAACAGCGCCGAGCCGCCATCGCCGATGACGCCGGCGTCCACCAGGGCGTTTCCGTGCAGATCGTCGAGCGAAAGGTACTCGTAGCCGGACTCCGCCTGGAACCACACGAACTCGAGCCCGCGGCCCGCGTCTTCGCGTTCGGCGCGATCGAGTTGGCGATAGGTCTCCGCTTCGCCCGCGCTCGGGGCGGAGCTCGGAGGAGGCGTCAGACCACCGGTTTGGAGCGGCGGGTTGGCTGCAGGAGGGTAGCTCGGTTGGCTGCCAGGATACTGGCTGCCGGGATACTGGCTGCTCGGGTACTGGGTCTGCGCGTAGGGGCCGCTCGGGTACGGCGGAGCGCTGGGATTTTGTGCGCGAGCTGAGGGCTCGTGCAGGATCGTCAGGATCGCTGCGATCGACCCCACGTACTGGAGGTGGCGCGAGCTCGGAGGCATCCCGAAGAGCCTAACGTCGGCGGGCCGCACTGGCAAACAGCGCGGGGGTGGCAACGCCTGCGGCAGATAAGGAGAGCCGTCGCGGAGAAGGGCCCCACCGGCTCGACGTGTGGGTGTCCGCGCACAATTGTCGCGCTCTCGTTGCGGGGGTGTCCGCGCGGGACTCGGGCGCGGGAGTGCGCTTTGTGGCATCACGGGTTTGACGTTTTGCGCCACTTGGGCAAGAACGCCGGCGAATGCCACGCCTTCCGTTCCTGAAGGGCGCATGCTGGCTCTGGATCGTCGCAGTCGTGTCGCTGTCGAGCGGACGCGCCCACGCCTATGCGTGGATGATCAAGCACGGCTTCTCCAAATGCGGCAGCTGCCACACCGACCCCTCTGGCGGCGAGACGCTGACGGCGTTCGGCCGCTATCAGAGTGAGCACTTTCTCACCATGGGCGGCGCTGACATGGAGGAGATGAGTAACTCGTCTCGCTTCCTGTTCGGCGCTATCAACGAGCCCACCGACGTGAACCTGGGCGGCAGCTACCGTCACATGGTCCTGTACTCGGCCTCCGTACCGGGTGTGCCGGCGGAGTGGCGGCAGTTTCCGATGCAGCTCGACGTCTATGGCTCGGGGCGCATCGGCAAGTTCGTGATCGGGGCGAGCCTCGGCGTCGCCAAGGGCATTCAGGGCAACGCCCAGGTGCGCGCGGCGGAGATCAACAAGGAGCCGGGTGAGGGCTTCATCGTGCTCACCCGCAACCACTACGTCGGGCTGTGGCTGCAGGACAACACGCTCTTGCGTGTCGGCCGGCTCAACCTGCCCTTCGGTGTGCGCATTCCAGAGCACACCCTGTGGGTGCGCGAGTCCACGCGCACCGATCGCGAATCGGATCAGCAACACGGCGCTTCGCTCACCTATACGGGTGGGCGCTGGCGGGTTGACTCGATGCTGATCCTCGGCAACTTTCAGCTCAATCCTGACCGCTACCGCGAGCGCGGCTACGCCGCCACGATCGAGTACCTGTTGAATCCGACGCTGGCAGTCGGCGTGAGCTCGCTGCTCACGCACTCACAGGTCGACGCGCTCACCCGCGTGCAGAACTCGATCCGCTACGCGGACGGCGTGCTGATGCGCTGGGGGGCCAGTGAGAAGGTTTCGATCCTCGGCGAGCTGGATCTCTTGAAAGAGGGTGGTCGGCGCACGGGCCTCACCGGTTTCGTGCAGGCCGACTACGAGCCTTGGCAGGGCTTGCACCTGATGCTCACCGGCGAGGTGCTCGATCAAGGCCTGCTGGAGAAGCCCGGTGTGTTGCCGGTGCGCGGTTCGGGGGTGCCCCGCTACGGAGCGTGGGTCGGCTTCGCATGGTATCCGGTCGAGCACCTGGAGCTGCGGGTCGACGGCGTGATGCACCAGGATGATGTGTTTCACGGTCAGGCCCAGCTGCATCTGTATCTGTGAAGTGCTAATGCCGAGGAGGTTCCCCGTGCGCCGAATCCCGCTGTCTGCATCGTTGGCGCTCGCGATCGCGAGCACGGTCGGCTCGGCGAGCGCGACTCCCGAGTACCCCGGCGTGATCGACGCCACGCTGAACGCGATGTGTGGTCCACCCGCTTCGCGCTGCTTGATTTGCCACACCACCGCGCGCGGCGGGCAAGGCACCGCGGAGCAGCCGTTCGTGCGCCACCTGCGCACGCTGGGCCTGACGCACGGCCACGACCCGTCGGCGCTGCGCAACGCCCTCAACCTGCTCGATGAGAACTGGGACTCCGACGATGACACGGAGCCCGACAAGAAAGAGCTGCGCGAGTGCGGCAACCCGAGCGGCGACGATCTCGGCGCAGGCCCAGAGTACGGCTGTGATGGTGCTCAGCTCGTGCCCCTTGCAGCGAGCCGCGAGAGCCGTAGCCCGGCCGTGGCTGCGTTAGCGATCGGTCTTGCGGCCCTGCTCGTGCATTTCGCCCGGCGCCGCTGAGCGGCGTTCAGCCTGGCTGCGCTGCGCCGCCTTCACCCCTGCGGCTGAAGCGTTCGCGCTCGCGCAGGATGCCCTTGCGTCGATCTCGAAAGCTGAGGCCGCCGAGTGTGTCGAGCCGTTCGGTGAAGGCGCGTTCGCAGGCGCGGAACAGCAAGCGGTCCCGGCAGAAAGCTTCGTTCACGATGGATCGAGATCGGCCTCGGGTTCTCCCACTGTGACGCAGTGATCTCGCGCAGCGCACGTTTCGCCCAGAAATCCCGCGTTCATTGGGATCTCGTCGAAACACTGCGATCCATTGGATCTTCGAGTCACTCGGCTCCGACCCGGATCGCTCCGTCAAAAACGCGGCGTTTTCCCCGACAGATCTTCGACGCTGTCGAGCGCCGTTTGTCTAAGCTTGCCGCGTAGAGCACTTCAGCTCACAGTATGAAACTCCAGCGGCTGACCTCTGTTGCAATCTGGCGCACGCAATTCTGGGGCTTTACCCCGGGCGCGATTCGCTCCAGAACGCGCATGCGAAGGCCGCGTTTCCCCCGCCATCGATAGACTCCACATGCAGAGTTTTCTAACGACTTGCGCCGCCATCGGCGCCCTGGGTTTGGCTGCGTGCGGTTCCCCGTCGGAGCTCGACGAGGACTCGTTCCCGGCACTCGACATGACTGGCTACCCGAGTACGGGTAGCGGCGCGGGGGGGAGCACGGGCCCGGTGGGCGCCGGTCAAGCCGGCTCCAACGGCCTGGCTTCGAACGGAGGCAGTGCAGGTTCGACCGGTAACACGCAGACCGGCGGCTCCAGCGCCGGCAGCGGCAGCACGGTAGTGACCAACCCCGGCAGCTGTCCCTCGGACGTCACGACGCTGTTCAATCGCCCTGCCAGCCAAGGCGGTTGCACCGCGGGCGGCGGCTGCCACGACGGCGCGGTGATGCCCGATCTGGTCTCGCCCAATGTGCTCTCGCGATTGCTCAACGTGGCGTCGAACTGCAAGAAGACCTCCGGCGGAATGAGCGTCGCGGCGCGTCCCTATATCGGCAAGGACGACAGCTTCTTGCAGGAGAAGATCGCCGGCAGCCCGAACGTTGACTGTGGCTACTCCATGCCGTTCTTGATGCCGCAAGCGCTCAGCGAAGGCGATCGCAAGTGCATCGTCGACTGGATCAATTCGGTGAAGGGCGGATGAGCGTGCTGCAGAATCTCCGTTTGAGCTGGGCCAAGGCCCTCTTCGGTCTCGTGCTGCCGCTGTGCCTGGCGGCGCAGACTTGGGCGACGGATGCGCACGCTGGCCCGCGCATCCTGCTCCTGGAGTTCGGTGGGCGCGCCTCCGACGTGTTGCGCGACAAGGTGAAGCAGTCCCTGGAAGAGGACGGCAACACGGTGGTGCTGGCCGAGCAGAGCGCCCAGGGCCAGTCCAGGTCGGAGTTGGCCCGCCTCGCCAAGAACCAGAGAGCGGATGTGATCGTTGACGGCGTGGCGCGCCGGCAAGGCATGAAATCCTGGCTGGTGTCGCTGCGCGTGCTCAAGGCGGAGACTGGCGGTTCCGTCGGTGGCTGGATTCGCTTCAAGAACTCGTGGCTGCCAGGGTTGACCAAGGATCTGCTGGAGAACTCCGCTTCGAAGCTGTCCAAGTCGCTCAACCGTGCCACCAAGGGCAAGCGCGGCGCAGCGTCGAGTCCCGACGAAGACGACGCGGTGGATCCGCCCGACCACGGGGATCCAGGGAGCGATGACGCAGCGGACGCGCTGGAGGACAAGCCCCAGCGTGCCCACGCCTCCGCCGCCGCTGCCGCGCCGGCCGAGGAGAGCAGCGAATCGAGCAGCGACTCTTCCTACGACGCCGAGGCAGGCGCGGTGGTCGACAAGGCTGCCGACGAGGACGAAGGCGCAGAGTCGAGCCGCATCCGCGGCGCGATCGGCGCGCGCGCCGGCATGGTTCACCGCACGCTCGACTTCTCGGACGACATCTACGATCGCCTGCGCAAGCAGGACGCGAATATCTGGGTGTATCAGCTGCAGGGCGAGCTCTACCCGTTTGACGCGCCCATCGGCGACAAGCTGGGCGTGATCGCGCGCTACGAGGGCTCGTTCTCGGGCAACGTGCGCGACGCCGATTTCGGCGGCAACTTCTCGGTCATCTACCGCGAGCTGTTCGCCGGGCTCCGGGCACGTTACCCGCTGGGTGCCAACACCGTGGGCTTCGATCTCACGGTCGGCAATCTGCGGGCGGGCCTGGATGACCCGTCGCACCGCTCCAACATGCCCGAAGTCTCGTACACCCAGCTGCGCTCCGCGCTGGATTTCGATCTGGCGCTGGGTCCGGTTCACGCCATCGTCGCAGCAGGCTTCCGCCTGCCGCTCGGGTACGGCGAGATCAAGGAGAAGGACTGGTTCCCGCGCGTCGGAGGTTACGGCGTGGAGGCCACCGGTACCCTGGAGTACGCGCTCGGCAAGAGCGTGTCCCTCGACCTGACGGGCTCCCTGCGCCGCTACCTGCTGGAGATGAACTCCACGCCGGCGGACGCCATGGGCGGCCAGTCCGAGGTGGCGGGCGGCGCTGTCGACCGGTACACGGCGCTGTATCTCGGTATGACCTTCCGTCTGTGATCTCTGGGCGACGGGAGCGGGCGGTGCCGGCTCGGACAGGTCCTGAGAGCCCTCCGCGAGTTGCGTGAGCAACGAGGCATCGGCGGCGCAGGGTGCATCGAGTCGTAGTTTGAGGTTTCCACGGAAACCTCGACTCGCCGCCGCGGAAGACCCCCCTTCCGAGACGCGCGCACCACTTCCTCACATCGGCGTGAGCACAGTGGTGATGATGTAGTTCGCGATCAGGATCGACACCGCGCTTTGCACCACGGCGCGGGTCGTCGCTTGGCCCACGCCGCGCGCGCCCCCGCTAGCGAAGAAGCCTTGCTGGCTACTGATCGCGGTTACCAGAAAGCCGAAGCAGGCCGCCTTGATCTCGCCCATCCAGAAGTCGCGGGCCTGCATGTACTCCTGGATGTTGGCGATGAAGACGCCGGGGTCGATGTCGAGACCCTTCACCGCGACTACCCAGGCTCCGAGCATTCCCACCGAGCTGTACACGATGCAGAGCAGCGGAAACATCAGCACACCTGCCAGCAGCCGCGGCGAGAGCAGATACTGAACTGGGCTCACCGCCATGGTGGTCAGCGCGTCGATCTGCTCGGTCACGCGCATGTTGCCCAGCTCCGCCGCGATCGCGCTGCCGGCTCGCGCGGTGATCATCAGCGCTGAAAATACCGGGCTAATTTCGCGCGTGAGCGAGATGGCCACCACCGATCCCACGACGCCTTCGGCGCCGAATTCGCGCAGGGAGTTGACGCTCTGCAGAGCGAACACCATGCCGCTGAAGGTGCCGGTGAGCATCACGATGAACAGCGACTGCACGCCGATGAATTCCATCGCGTTCATCAGTTGACCGATGCGGAACGGGGGCCGCACGAGCCAGCGCAGCATGTCGAGCGTCAGCTTGATGAATCGGCCCAGGCCTTCGAGCGCAGCGCTGACAGGGCCGAGGGCCCGCGCAGCGAGCTTGCCGAGCGAACTCGGCGACCCCCCGTCTGGCGACTTCTCTAGGGGTTCGCTGTGCGAAGTGTCCGCCATCCAGACCTACTTATCACTGTTCGCGCGAATGGCCTGCAAAAGCTGGCCGGAACGCGGCCCGTCAGCGCTCAGCGTGGCTCGGCGCGGCGTGAGCTCGAGGCGCAGCGACAGACAATCGCGCCCCAGCGCTGACGGAAAGCGCTCGCCCCACTCGGCGATCAGCACCGCGCCGGCGTCGCGCAGCTCCAGCAAGCCGAGCTGCTCCGCTTCTTCCAGGCTGCCCAGGCGATACAGATCCGCATGAGCGATGCGCGGCCGCGTCGGCCATTCGCGCAGCAGAGTGAACGTGGGGCTCTGCACGGGTTCGCGCTCGGGTAGCCCGAGCGCGCGGCACAGCGCGCGCACCAGGAAGGTCTTGCCCGCCCCGAGCGGTCCGCTCAGGATCAGCGCGTCACCGGGGGCGAGCGCGGCGCCGATCCTGCGCGCCAGCCGGCGTGTGGCGCGCCGGTTGGGCAGCTCCACGCTGGCAGCTCCGAGCGGTGCGGCCTCACCCGTCATGGCGCGACCGAAGGCTCCACGCGCTGTGCGCGCAGCTGCCGTACCAGCCTGCGGCGCTCGAACTTGCCCTCCGCGCTGGTCCACAGCTCGCGCTGGCTCAGCAGGTCCAGCCGCGCCACGATCTGGCGATGGGTGTCGGCCACGCTCGCCGGATCCCGCACGCTCTCCTGCGCCGCCGGAGGCAAGACGGCCTCGGCGATGCGCGCGATGTCGTGCCCGAGCGCCTCGTACCAGCCCGGGGCGTGGCCTTTCTTCGAGAACCAGCGGCTGGCCTCCGGATCGTGCGTGGGCTCCAGGCGCGGCAAGCGGCCCGCCACGAGTGTCCAGATTTCGTGCCGCCGCAGATCGTCCAGCGGAAGCTCCAGCGCGCTCAGCCCGAGCCCGATCGTCCAGCGCCGATCGAGCGCGCCCAGCAGCGAGCTGCACTCCATGCCGCCGAGGACCAGCAAGCCCGGGCGCCTCACCTCGGATTGTGCTTGCGCTAGCTCGGGCGGGAGCTCCGAGGCGTGATCGTTGCAGGGAGCGTTGCTCGCGCCCACGCTGAGCAGGGCGTCGGTGCGCGGCTCGATCGCTTTGCGCAGCAGCAGGCTGGCCGCGCCGTCGTCTGCCCCGACCAGGTAGCTGAAGGGCGGCAGTTCGCCGCCGCCCTCGGGCGCCTCCAGCAGCAGCACCGGGATCGCGTGCGTGGCCGCAAACTCGGCGGCCACCGCTGCCCCATGGGCATCGAGCCCGGCCACGAGCAGCCCTGCGCCGTCGCCCGCCAGCCGCGCCAGAGTATCGCCGAGCGCCCCGCCGTCGACCGGCCTCGTCTCGAGCTGCGGCTCCTGGGCTTCCGCCGCGCGTTGCGCCAGATCGAGGGTGACGGAGAGGCCGCTCGCCACGTCGAGCGAGCGCTGGCGCGTGACGGGATCACCCAGCTCGAGCGCCAGCCCGAGCGTGCGCCCGCGGATGCTCGGGGTCAGGCTGCCCTGCGTCGCCAGCCACAGCAGCTCCGAGCGATCGGGCGCGCTCTTGCCGTTGCTCGCCCCGGCAGCAGCAGCGCCGCCCGCGCTGCCGCCACCAGCGATCGGCCCGCTCGCCACCAGGCGCTGCGCGAGCTCCACATCCTGGCGCGTGATCGCGCTGCGCGAGAGCACTTCCAGGATCTGCTGCCGCATCCAGTCGACGGCCGCCGCGCGCTCTGCCGGGCGCACCGAAGGACTCTCGATCGCGCTCACGGACAAGCCGGGCAGGGTGGCCTCCAGCACTGGCAGCGGCACTTCAGCCAGGCGCGGCTCCAGCGTGCGCCAGAGCCGTTCGCGATGGCGGCGCGCGGCCAGCGCCGCGAGCTCGAGCATCTGATGGACGGCGTCTTCGTAGCGCTGCACTGCCAGCGATGCGAGCACGAGGCGATCCAGGCACAACATCCGATCGTCGGGATCGATCAGTCGACCATCGAGCGCGAACAGCTTCGCGTACGCCGTCGGGGCACGCCCCGCCGCCAGATCGATCGCGGCCCGCACCACCTCCGCGAGGTCACTGGCGGCGCCATAGGGACCGGGGTCGGCGAGCCCGAGCCAGCGCTCCGAGAGCGGCAGGTCGCCGCGCCAGAGCGCGATCCAGGCCAGATAGATGCGGATCCAGCGGCCTTCGGGGTCGTCGGGGAAGCGCTGAATGAAGCTGGTGAACGCGCGCTCCAATCCGACGCGGGCGTCGGGCGGTGTATTTGTCCATTGCTCGCGCAGCGCGCGGAACTGCGCCTGCGCTTCCGGGCTGCTCGCGAGCGACACCTCGGGTCCGAGGCCGGTGCGCTTCCCCGCGCCACAGCCCAGCAGTGAACTCGCGGCGATGGCTCCCGCCGCGCACCAGAGCCGCCGGCGCCGCTGCTGCGCCGCCCTGCCGGGCGCCAACCAAGACCATCGCGGTGTCCGGCTCATACTCCTGAAATTTGCCTCATCTCGGGCGCCACCGCAGCGCCCGAAGCCAGTTTCCGGCTCGCGGCGAAAACCTACCCGATCGCTGGTGGGGTTTGCTAATGGCTTCGGCTCCGTGACTGGCTGGATGAGCCCGAACTGGCTTCGCTGGCACGCACTTCTGGGTGCCGTTCCGCTGGCCGGCTATCTGCTGATCCACCTCGTGGGGCAGGTGCTGAGCCTCAGCGGCAGCCCACTGCAGAGATGGCTGCAAGACTTGCTGGAGCGCTCTCCGCTAGCCCTCTCGCTGGAGCTCCTGCTCGTGTATGCGCCGCTCGCGGGCCATGCGGCACTGGGTGCGTGGCGCGTGACGCGCTCCCCCAGCGTGCCGGCCACGGCTGCGCTGGATACGGTTGCTCTGGATACAGCTGCACCGGACACCGACTGGCCCACTCCATGGGGAAACGCCCTGCAACGGCTCAGTGCGCTCGCGCTCCTGGTGTTTCTGGTCCTGCATGTCTGGCAGTTCGAGGGCAGGTTGTGGTCGGGGGAGCTGCGGCGCGCGGACTTTTTCCCAGTCCTCTGCGCGAGCCTGTCGAGCACTGCGCTCGGTGGCGTGCCGCTGGTGGCGCTGGGCTATCTGTTCGGGGTAGCGGCCGCCAGCGTGCATCTGGCTCAGGGACTCTATCACGCTGCCCTGAGCTGGGGCGTGGTCGCGCCCGCGCGCCGCGCGCGCCTGGGGCGCGCGTGTGTGCTCGGCGGGATCATGCTGTTTGCCGCCGGCGCATGGATCATCATCGAACTCGCCACCGGCTCGGTGTTGCCCTCGTTGTAGGGATGTGAAGGATTCTGGCCCTTGGCGCATTGCTATCTCTTGTGTGTGACGAGCGGATCGTCGATCGATCGCCAGTCGAACAACGTGTCGTTGTTCACTCTGGTGGAGCAGATCAACCTGCCGCCGAACTCGCCGCCGCCGCCGCGCGGGTTGATCCCCGTGGAGATCCACGCCTACTTTCAGCTGCCGGAGGCGCACGTGAATCGCGACTTCGAGCTGCGTTTTGCGCTGTGTGCCGACAGCGGGCTGGAGACGCTGAGCGACGTGTTCCGGCACCGCATCACCGCGGCGCGCTTTCGCGTGCGCACGCTCGGCTTGCCCTATCCGCCTGTGCTCGGCCAGTACACGCTGCAGGTCGACGTGCGCTGGGTCGGGGGGCAGGGCCTGCGTGAAGAGCAACACTGGCAACGCCAGGCCGCAGCCTGGCCGATCGGGCTGTACCAGCTGGACCCGCGGCCGCGCGTGACCCATTGAGCGGGGAACACCATGGACGTCATTCGCATCCATCGGCTGGAGCTCGACTGCATCGTGGGCATCCGTCCCTCGGAGCGCGAGATCGAGCAGCGCGTACGGCTGGATCTGGGGCTTCATGCTGACGTCTCGCAGGCAGGGCGCACGGGGCGCATCAGCTTGACCGCTGACTACGATCAGGTAGCGCACGAGGTAGCCGCCCTGCTCAGTTTCCGGCGCTACCATCTGATCGAGATGGCGGCCGAGGAGGTCGCCGCCATGCTGCTCGGCATTCACGCCAGCGTGCAGCGCGTCGACGTGCGCATCGAAAAACCGGGAGCGCTCGCCGGGCGAGCTCGGGCCGCTTCGGTCGAGGTGAAGCGGCAGCGCCGGGACTTTCCGCGGAGTCTCGAGCGCCAGAGCCACGGCAGCCGGGAGCTGCTGCTCGACACGCGCGAGGCGCGGCTGGAGCTCGTGCACATCGAGCCCGAGCAGCAGCTGCGCGAGTCGCCCGAGGTCTCGGCGGAGGCGCTGTATTGGCTGCTCAGCGGGCTGGTGCAGGGCGACGAGGGCCTGCTCTCAGCGCGCCTGCCCGAGGCCGCTAGCCATTTTTCTTCCGATTCCCCGAGTCTTCTTCGCTGCCTGGGTCCGGATCGGGCGGTTCTATTTCGTTGTTGGCGGCGCCACCTGCCAGCCCACTGATCGTGGCGGTGATGCTCAGGTCGAGCTGGCTGCGCACGCCGCGCGCGATACTGTCGAACTCGCCGTCGCTCAGGTGATGCTCGGCCTTCATCTGTTGCCGCACTGATTCGAACACGCGATTGCGCGCCGCCTCGAGCCAGCGCGCCGCGGTGGCGCGGTGGACCAGATACATTCTGCCCAGCTGGTCGATGCTGCAGCGACCCACCAGCTGCAGCCGCAGCAAGTTGCGTTCGCGCGCGGGCAGCGAATGGATGGCGTTCTTGAGCGCGCGCTGGAACGAGTCGCGGTAGCGCGACTTGACGATGTCGTTCAGCGGGCTCGATTCGGTCTGCGCCAGCCGATCCGGTAGATCGGCGTGGTGCAGCTTGCGTGCGGTGCGCGAGCGGATCGCATCCAGCGCCACGCGCGCGGCCGCCACGCTGAGCCACGCCACCAGGGGCCCGCGCGCCGCATAGTCGGCGATCTTTGCGCGCGGTCCGACCAGCAATCGCGCGCGCAGCGTCTGCAGCGCCTCCTGGATGAACTCGGAGTCGGAGTCGATGCGAGAGATGGCCTTCACGACTTGCGGCAGCGTGTCCGACTCCAGCACACGCATCGCCTCTGCATCCCCCTGTGCGCAAGCGCAGCACAGGTACAGCTCCGTACCGAAGCGCGTCCAGTCCCACTCCGGCGCGGGACCGAGGACGCGCTCGCAGTGCGCTCGGAATGTCTCGAACTCGAGCTGAGTGCTCGGATACGCTCGCTTCCCTCGAGCGTACGCATCGCGCAGCGCCTGTTCCTCCACGCTGCGAGTCTAGGCTCCGCGCCTACCCAGTTGTAAAGGGTATCGGGGGAGGCGTCGAAGACGCCTCCGGTACCGCTGGCCGGATCAGGCCGCGCTTTCCAGGATGCCCTTGAGGCGCGTCATCGCGCGCGAGTGCAGCTGCGAGATTCGCGGCTCGCTCACGCCCAGCATCTCGCCCAGATCCTTGAACTTCACACCGCGGAAATAGTGCATCGATACGATGCGGCGCTCGCGCTCCGGCAGCTGGTCCATGGCGCGGGTCAGGGTGGCCTTGACCAGGCGGGCCTCGACCGTCTTCTCGGTGTTGGTGGACTCGCCGGCGGTCAGACAGCGCGCCTGCTCGGTCTCGCTCACGTCATCGAAACGCAGCACCACGGGGGTGCAAGGACGCTTGCCGGCGGCCTGCGCGGCCTCGGCGGCAGCGGCGCGCGCGCGGCGCGGCAGCCAGTCCTGGGCGCGGAGCTCGTCGAGGATCGCGCCGCGAATGCGCACGCGCACGTACCAGTCGAAGTTCTCGGTCTGCTCGTGACCGTGCTTGCGGACGGCGTCCCAGAGACCGCTCATACCCGCGGCGATCAGGTCGTCGCGCAGCACGTTGCGCGGCAGCTTGCGCTGGAAGCCACCGGCGATCTGCCGCACGAGCCCGCTGTACTTGGTGATCAGGACGCGCGAGAACTCCGCGCGGGCCTGCTCCTCCGCGGTCTCCTGCGGGGTCTTGGCGCCGCGCGGGCGCTTGGCGGCGGCCTGCGGCACAGTTCGAGAGCGAGTCACCCGACGGGTGCGGCTTTCCGGGGGGGCCTCCACCGCCTCGGTGTGGGACACTTCGACGGACCTATTTTCGCTCCCCGCGGACTGCACTCGCTCTTGCATTGATTACCTCCGGTAGAGGCTATAAGCACGGCGCGTGCCACGATATATGTGGTGGAAATTACAGGTAGATTTTTAGAAGTGGGGAGGTCTGCAGGGGGTCAATTTTTACCCTGCCTTCCCGAGCTCGAGGATTGATAAGGGCTGAGGACGGATAGCGTAGAATCATCACGGATGGGCTGAATCAGCCTGGATCGAGCGCTCTAGCATTGCTCGGCGTCCCCTGATTCGCTCTCGATGAGGCCGCGCGGGCAGGAATCACCCGGGGTATTTCTCGACCCCCCTGGGTCACATGTAGGGCGGTGCGGAGCCCTCGACGACGCCGCGAACACATGCGCGTCGGTTTGGGGCTGGGTTTGGGCTGGTTTGTAGGCAGAGCAGCGTGGAGAGCCTGCATTTTGGCTCGATACACCGTCACCCCTTGAACGTACCCCTTCGGGAATGCCGGCTCGGGCCGTTCAAATCCGGGTAACCAAAATCTGGTGCCCCTGGTCCAAAGCCGAACGCTGGAACCAGCCGAGCGCCATCGAGAGCGAGAAACATGCGCGAAGGCAAGAATCTGATCGGAGTCGACATCGGCTCGAGCAGTATCAAGGTCTGCCAGGTTCGTGAGACCCGCAAGGCCTACAACCTGGTGGCGTTCGGGTACGCCCCGCTTCCCCCGCAGGCCATCGTCGACGGCCAGGTCATGGACGGCAACGCCGTGGCCGAGACCCTGCAGCAGATCTGGCACTCCGCGAAGATCCGCCAGCGCGAGGTGAGCCTCGGCGTGTCGGGGCAATCGGCCATCATCCGCAAGATCACCATCCCGATGATGACGGCGGAGGAGCTGGAGGAGCAGATCCAGTGGGAGGCCGAGCAGCACATTCCCTTCGACATCAAGGATGTGCACGTCGACTATCAGGTGCTGCGGCGCCACCCCGAGCAGAGCCAGATGGACCTGCTGCTCGTGGCTGCCAAGCGCGATCAGATCAACGACTACGCGCAGCTCGCACGCGACGCTCGGCTCAAGCCCATCGTGTGCGACATCGACGCCTTCTCGATCCAGAACCTGTTCGAGCTCTCGCGCGGCCTGCCCCAGGACCAGACCGTGGCGCTGATCAACGTCGGCGCGAACCTCACCTCGCTGAACATCATCTCGGCCGGCATCAGCGCCTTCACCCGCGAGATCGCCAACGGCGGCCACGGCATCTCCGAGCAGATCCAGAAGCAGCTCGGCATCCCCTTCGATCTGGCCGAGTCCTACAAGTGCGGCACCGCCGATGGTCCCGCGCCGCCTCAGGTGGCGCAGATCATCGAGTCAACCAGCGACGGTATCGCAGCCGAGATCCAGCGCAGCCTGGATTTCTTTATGGCCACCAGCGGTGACGGCGAGATCTCGCGCATCTACGTGACGGGCGGTAGCTCCAAGATTCCGGCGCTCTCGCAGGCGATCGAGCGGCGCGCGCGCGTGCCGGTGGAGGTCTGGGCGCCCACCGAGCGCCTCACCATCGACGCCAAGAAGGTCGACCTGGGCGTGCTCGGTGTCCGAGCGCCGCAGCTGGCGGTGGCCCTGGGCCTGGCGCTGCGCAAGGAGAGGGAGCTCCGGGCATGATTCGCGTCAACCTGCTTCCGCAGAAGCGGCGTAAGGCCGGTGGCGGCCCGCGAGGCGAGCTGTGGCTCGTCGCGTGCCTGCTCACGGTTGCCCTGGAAGTCGTCGGCTGCCTGGTGCTGTACGGGCAGAAGAAGGACGAGCTCACGCAGCAGCTCGACAAGAACAAGGCTCTGGAGGCGCAGATCAAGCAGATCAAGGACGTCGCCAAGAACCATGACGAGATCAAGGCCAAGCTGGCCGCGCTGCGCGACCGCGAGGAAGCCATCGCCAAGCTGCAGAGCGCGCGCAGCGGCCCCACCGCCATGCTGCTCGAGGTGGCGCGGCTGCTGACGCCCGGGCGCGGCCCCAGCGTCGACCCGAACGAGCTCTCCAAGATCCGGCGCGAGAACCCGACCCAGGACTACAACGGTAACTGGGATCCGCGGCGGCTATGGCTGACCAAGTTCGTGGAGCAGGACCGGACCGTCCGGCTCGAGGGCATCGCGCGTGACGGCGAGGACGTGAGCGAGCTCGCGCGGCGCATGAACCTGTCGACGTTCTTCGACGACGTGCAGCTGTTGCCCGCCAAGCGGGACACGGAAAAGGAAAGCGGGCTGCCGATGGTTTCCTTCAAGCTCGAAGCCAAGGTGAGGTACTGAGATGGCCATCAATCGTGGCACCCTGAGCCGGTTGGCGCTGCCGGCCAAGCTTGGGATTGGCGCGGGCGCGCTGACGATCGTGGCCGCCGGTTACTACTTCCTCTTCCACTCGGAGGTAGAAGACGGCCTGTCCAGGGCGATGAGCGCCAACAGCACGCTGAACTCGGACCTGAGCAAGGCCCGGGCGGCGGAGCAGGCCTATCAAAAGGACCTCGCCGAGCTGGCGGATCGCGAGCAGCGCCAGAAGGAGCTGAACCAGATCTTGCCGGCCACCACCGAATATCCGGCGTTCTTGAGCGCCGTGCAGTCCGCGGCCAACGTGTCTGGCGTGAGCCTGGCCGCCTGGACCCCGCGCGAGAAGGTGCCGGAGAAGTACTACGCCAAGGTGCCGATGAAGGTCGAGCTCACCGGCAAGTTCATGCAGATCGCGCGCTTCTTCTACAACGTCGGTCAGCTCGATCGGATCATCAACATGGAGAATATCTCCATGACCGACCCGAAGATGGTCGATGACGAGATGGTGCTGAAGACCGAAGCGTTGGCGACGGCGTTCCACGTCGTGGAAGACAAGCCGGCGGCCAGCCAGAGCGGAGGCAAGTGAACGTGCGCCCTCTCGTTTGGATCGTATGCGGCGCGCTGGCGGCGTCCAGCGTCGCTTGCGGTGGTGAACAGGAAGCAGACAAGAAGCCGGCCAGCACCAAGGCGGGCGGCACGAAGGCGCGGGCCTCCGCCAAGGCGGCCGGCGACGAGCCAGAGAAGCAGGCTTCGGCGCCCGTGGGCCCTCCCATCGACTTCAACGACAGCTCGAACATGCGCGACCCGTTCTTGTCGTACGCGCGCGAGTTCGCGGAAGAGGCGAAGAAGCGCGTGCGTTCGCAGCGCGACGTGGTGCTCGATCAGTACGGCCTGGATGAGCTCAAACTGGCCGGGCTGGTCACGGGCATCCGTCCCGCGCGCGCGATGTTGATCGACCCCACGAAGAAGGGTCACGTCGTACACGAAGGGCAGTTCGTGGGGCGCGCGGAGATCGTGCAAGGCGGCGCTTCGGGTGCGGACTACGAGATCAACTGGCGTGTCGATCGCATCCGCGACTCCGACATCGTGCTGGTGCGCGAGGATCCGTCGAACCCCGACGTGCCGAGCGCCACGCGCGTGATCCCGCTGCGGCCCGACGAGATGGTCGCGGCAGCAGCGACGCGCTGAGCTGTTTTTCCGGGGGTCTGACGCAGCTGACCATTGGTCAGATCTGGGTTCCGCGAGCTGCCGCGAAGGCAGCGGCAGCCGCGGTGACACGGTCTAAACCTCGGGCGATGACGATGGATCCAGGCGGGCCGCCGGAAGAGCGGCCCGTGTAGCCTCCGATGTTGGCGACTAGGAGCACGAATTGCTCGATGGTCAGCTCGGCGCCGGGCTTCCATTTGCAACGTTCTGTCAGCACGATGGCACCATCGATCTCGTCGCGGCTGGCGAATTCGAGGGCAGGACGAGCTGGCTGTTGTCGGGCAGCTTGTTTGAGTCGTTCGATGCGGGCAGCCACAGCGGCCAAGAGGGTAGCCCAACGCTGGAGCGTTGCGCAGCTGCGTAGCTGGCTGCGTTCGAG
>Ga0207678_10000709_pt1 | contig 30420 bp, 26 predicted proteins | sample KBSC63metaG_FD_184319 | JGI IMG/M metagenome (GOLD analysis project Ga0207678, IMG submission 184319) | Corn rhizosphere microbial communities from Kellogg Biological Station, Michigan, USA - KBS C6-3 metaG (SPAdes) (version 2) | ecosystem: Host-associated > Plants > Roots > Rhizosphere > Soil ... | reverse complement strand
TAGGGGCCCTAAAACACGCAGCGCGTTTCAGGCCCTTGATTCCGGCCCCGAAAAGGGCCTCCCGGGGCCGGAAAGTGTGACGTTCCCGGCATCTTCGTCGCCGATCGGGCCGAGGTGTGGACGCTCTCCGACAGGATCGTCACGGAAGTCCGACCTCCTCCCGTCCCTGTGACGCCTCCCCCACGGAAGTCCGACCTCCTCCCGTCCCGCCGCCCTCTTCCCGACGGAAGCCTCATGTCCCGGGCGCCTCATGGGGGTCACAGCCTGCCAGGACCCCCATGAGGCGCCCGGGACCACGATCAACGCATCTCGGACGGCCGCCCGCGCCCCGGACCCCCGCCGAATCAACCAACTAGCGCAGCCAGGTGCGGACGATCGCGTTGGCGAAGCCGAGGCCGTAACGCATCACCGCGGGCTTCTTCGAGTGGCCGTGGAGGCGCTGTTCGACCGTGATCGGCACCTCCTTGGCGGGGACGCCGCGCTTGATCGCCTCGATCATGAACTCGGAGGTGTGGAACTGCTCCTGGCGCAGGACCAGCAGCGGCAGCACGGTGGTGCGGACGGCGCGGTAGCCGTTCGAGCAGTCGGTGACGTGGGTGCGGGTGATGAAGGAGACGAGGCGGTTGAAGAAGACGATGCCGAGCTCGCGGGAGCGGGTGTTGCGGTCGGCGTGGCCGAGGACGCGGGAGCCGTGGGCGACGTCCACTTCGCCGCTCAGGACCGGCTCGACCAGGCGGGGCATCTCCGAGGGCAGGTGCTGGCCGTCGGCGTCGAGGGTGACGACGACCTCGGCCCCCGATTCGACCATCAACCGATAACCGGTGCGGAGCGCCGCGCCGCCGCCGCGGTTCGTGACGTGCCGGGCGACCAGGGCGCCGTGCTCGGCGGCGACGTCGCCGGTGCCGTCGCGCGAGCCGTCGTCGACGACGAGGATCTCGGTGCGCACGCCGCAGACCTCGGCGGGCATCTGGTCGAGGACGACGCCGATGTTCTCCGCCTCGTTGTAGGCGGGGACGAGGATCGCGACCTTGCCCTTGAAGCGGGCGGGCAGGCCCGCCTGGCGGAACTCTTCCCAGGCCAGTCCCTCGAGCGCCGCCGAGAGCTGGCGCGAGTTGCGCGCCCCGACCGAGAGCGCCCGCAGGCAGATGATGAAGAGGACGAAGATCGCGAAGACGGCGAGGCCGAGGATGCGCCCGCCGTTGCCCTTTTCGAAGGAGAAGGCGGAGAGCAGGCCGTTGACGACTTCGGTGCCGGTGACGATCGCCAGGGCGACGCCGGCGAGGATCAGCATCAGCACGTCGGCGTTGCGCAGGGTGCGTCGCCGCGCGACCGCGTAGACGACGAGGATCAGCGCAACGGCCAGGCCGACGGCGCGCAGGGCCGTCAGTTCGGCCGGAAATATGCCTGCTGAGGGGATCATTCGCGGCTTGAGGATAGGGCCGAGGCGGCGGTCGAGAGGGCGAGGCCGGCGAGCGGGAAGATCAGCGTCATCAGGATCTCGTTGCGGCGCGGGGCGGCGAGGCTGGCGGCGCCGACGACGGTGACGAGGACGATCGGGGCGGCGAGGCAGAGCGTCTCCCACCAGCGACGGCGCCACGCGAGCAGGACCAGACCCGCAACGCCGAGCAGCACCAGCGCGATCTGGATCGCGCGGCCGAGCGTCGTCGACATGAACGAGCCGACCCCGCTCGACCACATGCGCCCGACCTTGCGCACGGTCATCCCGAAATAGCCGAGCGGGTGTTCGCCGAAGTATTTGGAGAAGTTCTGCTTGCCGATCTTGCCGAGCGCCGCGTCGCGTTCGAGCTGGGGATAGCGTTCCCGCCAGACCTGGTCGAAGAGCGGGGTGGGGTTCACTTCGTTCAGGGACCGGGAGTCCGGCGGGAGGCTCTTGCCGGTCTCGCGCTGGTAGAGGATCGCCTTGACCCGGGCGTATTCGCCGTCGGCGGGATAGAAGGTGCCGACGTAGAGCGCCTTGCCGCTGCCGGTCGAGATCGGCACGAAGCGTTCGAAGACGACGAAGTTGCGGATCGTCCAGGGCACGATCGGGAGCAGCAGCGCGACCAGCATCAGGCCGACCGCGGCCGCGCCGAGCCGCCACTCCCGCTCCCACGCCCAGCGCGCGGCGGCGATGACGACGAAGGCGCCCGCGACCAGCGTGTACTCGGGGCGGAACATCGCGGTGATGCCGAAGAGGAAGCCGGGGAGGAGCCATACCCACGGGGTGCGGCGGTGGTCCCACGCCCACAGGAACGCGAGGACCGCCGCGGGCAGCGAGAGCATCGCGGGCGGCTCGCTCATGATCTCGCCGACCGAGTGGATGAACGGCGGGTAGATCGCCACTCCCAGGGCGCCCAGGAGACCCGCCGTGTTTCCTCCGAGGCGCCGGCCGAGGAGGAAGACGACGAGGATCGTCCCCACGCCCATCAGCGCCTCGAGGATGCGGATCGTGCCTTCGCGCGGGCCGCCGGTGACGACGAAGAGCCCGGCGTAGAGCCAAGGAGCGCCGGGGGACCAGTCGCTCGAGGCTTCCGCGTGGAATTCCGGCCCGCCGTAGCTGCCTTCCTCGTAGAGCGACTTGGCGAGGGCGTAGTAGGCGTGCGAGTCGTCGGCGGGGTCGGCGACCGGATGGACGACGGCGACCGCGCGGAAGACCAGGCCGAGCGCCGCGATCAGCGCGAGCGCGATCAGCGTGCGCCGCCCGTAACGGGCGGGCAGCGTGCGGATCCAGCGGGCGACAGGGGCAAGCAAGGCGGGATCAGGCTACTGGGGGCGATGCAGGAAACCAGGGCATCCCGCTTGAACTTTTTGTTCTTTGGCCGATCACCAACCAAGGGGGCCGCGTCCCGCGTGCCCCAGTCATCCCGAAAGGAATCTGCATGAAGCGAATGTCCCTTGTCCTCGCGGCCGCCATGGCCTGCCTCGCCTTCGCCGCCGTCGGCACCGCCGCCGCGATGCCGACCGAAGGCAGAGTCAACACCTCTTGCAGCACCAGCTCGAGCGCAGTCGTCGGCAACAAGGTCACCGCCCGGGTGACCGGCCAGAACGTCGACCCGTCGCAGATGGAATTCGCCGAATGCAAGGTCGTGAAGAAGGTCCTCAACAGGGTGATCAGGCGAGTGGCCGAGTCGCCGACCGTGATCGAAGGCTTCCGGATCACCCCCAGCATCACCTCCGAAGCGCCGCTGGTCATCAAGTACAAGGGCCTCCTCCGCGGTGCCGACACGGCGACGGAAATCCGCCTCGCCTTCAAGGTCACCTACGCCGCCGCGGCTACGGTGGAACCGGAAACGCCGAAGATCGACACGACCTGCACGACGACCTCAAGAAACGTGATCGGCAAGCGCGTGAAGATCACGGTCGCCGGCAAGAACGTCGCGCGGTCGCAGCAGAAGTTCGCCGAATGCCCGGCGGTCAAGAAGGTCGCCAACAAGATGCTCTCGCTGCGGATCGAGATGCCGAAGACCTTCGAAGGCTTCCGTTGCACGCCGGCCGTCCTCACGGGCGGAGAAGGCACCGTCGAATCGCAGACCGTCAAGTACAGCTGCCTGTTCCGCGGCGCCGACACGTCGACGGAAATCCGCCTGAAGTTCAAGGCCACCTACAACACGGACTGATTGCCGGCCTTCGCGGATCGCCCGTGCCCGAGGAGGGCGCGGGCGTCCGTGGCGAGCCAGACCGTCGCCGTGCCCGCGCAGGCGGCGAGTAAGGGAATGAGGACCAGGACTCGGCGGGGGGAGGCGACGAGGAGGGCGCTGACCAGGGTGACGGCGAGGAAGACGGCGCCGATCAGGAGGGCCTCCCAGCGCCGGAAGTAGGCAAGCAGGCCCAGGCCGAGCATGCCGAAACCGAGGAGCGCCCAGTGGAGCGCCTCCCAGATGGGCTCGCGCATGACGGCGCGGGGGCCGTGGGACCAGATGCGCCCGATCTTGGTGGCGACGAAGGAGACGTATTCGCCGGTGTGATCGGTGATGTCGTCGCGAAGCTGCTGCTTGCCCATCTTCGAGAGGGACTGGTCGGGTTCCAGGTCCGGGTAGGTGCGTTCGGCGAGGCGGGCGAGGATCTGCTCGAGGCGGAGGTTTTCGACGGCGTGGGGGCCGAAGAGGCCCGGGTGTTCGGCGACCACCGCGGCGCCGACCTTTTCCGGGTTCCCGTCCGAGGGCAGGTAGGTGCCCGCGTAGAGGACCTGGCCGCCGCCGGTCGAGACGGTGACGAAGCGGTCGAGCGCGATCGCGTTGCGAACCGTCCAGGGCGCCACGACTACGACGATCCCAAGGACGACGACGCCCGCCGCGACAAGCGCCCGCCGCCAGTCCCCACCGGTGCGTTCGCACTTCTCCGCGCTATCCGCGGATTTCTGCGAACTCGACCGATGGCGGGGGGCGAGGCGCTCGTGGAGGAGGACCAGAGCGGCGAGGAGGAGGCCGATCGCCAGGTACTCGGGGCGGACGAGGGCGAGGGCGCCGAGGGTCAGTCCCGGCACGAGCCAGCGCCACGGCGAGGCGCCGTCCGCAGCCCAGGGGATCGCCGGCATCGCGCCCGCCAGGAGGGTCGCCGCCAGCGGCTCCGTCATCAGCATCCCGGTGTACTCGATCGTCGCCGGGTAGATCGCCACCGCCAGCGCCGCGATCAGCCCCGCCACCACCGCGCGTCCGCCAACCTTTAGACCCTGGTCGCCCTGTGGGCTACCAACGTTTAAGGGTTGGGACAGGCGCCGGGCGAGGAGGTAGGCGAAGAGGGGGGCGAGGGCTCCGATCACCGCCAGGACCAGGCGCGCGAGGCGTTCGTGGACGCCGCCGGTGACCTTGTAGACGCCCGCGACGAACAGCGGCAGGCCGGGCGAGTAGTCGGTGCTCGGCTGGGTCGCGCTCGCCCCGACCGTGAAGCCGTTGCCTTCGTCCAGGTTCTTCGCGATCGCCGCGTAGGCGGCCGCGTCGTACACCGGGGCGCGGCCGCTCCAGGCTTCGCCGACCCGCAGGCCAAGGCCCAGCAGGAGGATCGCGACGAGCGCCGCAACCCCCAATCTGCCGCCGTTCCCGGCCACCATGCGATTTGGCATCGGCCCGATTCAACTAACCTTGCCGGTCTATGCGGATCCTCATTCTCGGTGGCGACGGCTACCTCGGCTGGCCGACGGCACTTCGTTTCTCGGCGCGCGGGCACGAGGTCGCGGTCGTCGACAACTTCAACAGACGGCGCTGGGTCGAGGGCGCGGGCTCCAACTCGCTGACCCCGATCGCCGACCTCGACACCCGGATCGCGACCTGGGAGGAGCTCTCCGGCAAGCGGATCGCCGCCCACGTCGGCCCGATCGAGGACGGCGACTTCATCGACGGCGTCGTCGCCGAGTTCCTCCCCGACGCGGTCGTCCACTACGGCAAGCAGGCCTCGGCGCCCTATTCGATGATTTCCCGCCAGACCGCGGTCGAAACCCAGTACGCGAACACGATCGGCAACCTCAACCTGCTCTTCGCGCTGCGGGACCACGTGCCCGAGGCGCACCTGGTGAAGCTGGGGACGATGGGCGAGTACGGCCAGCCCAACATCGACATCGAGGAGGGCTACATCGAGATCTCGCACAAGGGGCGCAGCGACCGGCTGCCGTTCCCGAAACTGCCGGGCTCGCTGTACCACTGCTCGAAGGTCCACGACTCGACCAACATCCACTTCGCCTGCCGCACCTGGGGCCTGCGGGCGACCGACCTGAACCAGGGCGTCGTCTACGGGATCGAGACCGAGGAGACGGTGAGCGACGAGCGGCTGATCACGCGCTTCGACTACGACGAGATGTTCGGCACGGTCCTGAACCGGTTCTGCGTGCAGGCCGTGATCGGTCATCCGCTGACCGTCTACGGAGAAGGCCACCAGACGCGCAGCTTCCTCAACATCCGGGACACGCTCGCCTGCGTCGAGATCGCCGCGCTGAACCCGGCCGACGCCGGCGAATTCCGCGTCTTCAACCAGTTCACCGAGCAGTTCTCGGTGATGCAGCTGGCCGAGCTGGTCAAGGAGGCGGGGGCGCACCTCGGCTACGAGGTGGAGATCCGCCACTACGACAATCCGCGCGTGGAGAAGGAAGAGCACTACTACAACGCGGTCAACTCGAACCTGCTGGATCTAGGCCTGCAGCCGCGGCTCCTCGGCGAGGAGCTGGTCGAGTCGATCCTCGGCATCCTCGACCGCTACAAAGAGCGCGCCGCCGAGGGCGCAATCGACCCCCGCACCCGCTGGAACCCAGCAAAACCAGCCGCCGCGCAGGCGTAGGCAGCACAGCTCAGCCGAAGACGCCGGGATCGCGCACGCTCGACCCCGCCGCCCTGCGCTCGTGGGCCGGGATCGGGGGACCCCGAACGAGCCTCCCTGCTGTTCGTGAGAGAGGGGTCCCCCGATCCCGGCTACCGCAAGCCCGCTGGTAGCATCGCTGGTCCGATGAGAGCTGCCGACGCATTGATGGAATCACTGAAGGCCGAGGGCGTGAAGAACGCCTTCGGGATCCCCGGCGGGGCGAACCTGCCGATGTACGACGCGGTCGTCGACGCCGACTTCCGCCACGTCCAGACCCGCCACGAGCAGGCCGCCGGGCATGCCGCCGAGGGCTACGCCAGGGCGGGCGGCAACGTCGGGGTCGCCTTCTCGACCTCCGGCCCGGGGGCGACGAACCTGATCACGGCGATCGCCGACGCGATGCTCGACTCGACCCCGACCGTCTTCATCACCGGGCAGGTGAAGTCGGAGCTGATCGGCACCGACGGCTTCCAGGAGGCGGACATCCTCGGCGCCACGCTGCCCTTCGTGAAGCACTCCTTCCAGGTGACCGACGCGCGGCAGATCCCCGACTACGTCCACGAGGCCTTCCACGTCGCCTCCACCGGGCGTCCCGGGCCGGTCCTGCTCGACGTCCCCTCCGATTTCTTCCGCGCCGACATCGAGTACGAGCCGCGCACCGAGCCGGTCGAGCTCCCCGGTTACAAGCCCTCCACCGAGGGCAACATCAAGCAGATCCGCATCGCCGCCAAAGCGCTGGCGAACGCGCGCCGGCCGATCTTCTACACCGGCGGCGGGGTGATCAACGGGAACGCCTCCGAGGAGCTGCGCGAACTGGCCGCCTCCGACCAGTTCCCGGTCACCTCGACCCTGATGGGCCTCGGCGCCTTCCCGGCCTCGAGCGACCACTTCCTCGGCATGCTGGGTATGCACGGCACCTTCACCGCCAACATGGCGATGGACCGCGCCGACCTGATCGTCGCGATCGGCGCCCGCTTCGACGATCGCATCACCGGCAAACTGGACGAGTTCGCGCCGCACGCGAAAATCATCCACATCGACATCGACCCGGCGGAGATCTCGAAGAACGTCGGCGCGCACATCCCGATCGTCGGCGACGTCAAGCAGGTGCTGCCGAAGCTGACCCGCGAGTACCGGGCGCTGCAGACCGACTCCGGCCGCATGGAGGCGTGGTGGTCGCAGCTGCGCACCTGGAAGCAGGAGCACCCGCTCTACTACGAGCCCTCGACCGACGGCGAGATCAAACCGCAGTCGATGGTGGAGACGCTGCACAAGGTGACGAACGGCGAAGCGATCGTCACCTCCGACGTCGGCCAGCACCAGATGTGGGCGGCGCAGTACTACGGCTTCGAGCAGCCGCGCCGCTGGATCAACTCCGGCGGGCTGGGGACGATGGGCTTCGGCCTGCCCGCGGCGATCGGCGCCAAGGTCGCCTGCCCGGACGAGCTGGTCACCTGCATCTCCGGCGACGGCAGCCTGATCATGAACGTGCAGGAGCTGGCGACCTGCGTCACCGAGAAGGTCCCGGTCAAGGTCTTCCTGATGAACAACGGCTACATGGGCATGGTCCGCCAGTGGCAGCAGCTCTTCTGGGACCGCCGCTACAGCGGCGTCGAGCTGGGCGCGAGCCCGGACTGGGTGAAGCTGGCCGAGGCCTTCGGCGCGACCGGCCTGCGGGTCGAGGACGAAGCCGACCTCGAGGACACGATGCGGAAGGCGGTCGAGACCGACGGCCCGGTCCTCGTCGACATCCGCGTCACCCAGGAGGAGAACGTCTACCCGATGATCGCGCCGGGCAACGCCGCCCGGGAGATGGTCGAGGCCCCGGGGCTGGTGCGCTGAGGTGGAGGCCGGGACCCCGGATCTGGTGAAACTGGAGGACCTGCGCGTCCCCGGGCAGCTGAGCGGGCGCAAGCACATCCTCGCGATCCTGGTGGAGAACAAGCCCGGCGTGCTGGCGCGCGTGGCGGGGCTCTTCTCGCGCCGCGGCTTCAACATCGACACGCTGGCGGTCGGCCCGACCGACGACCCGAGCGTCTCGCGCATCACCCTGACCCTGGACGGCGCCGTCCATCCGATCGACCAGGTCACCAAGCAGCTGCACAAGCTCGTCAACGTGCTGAAGATCCGCGACATGGAGCCGGAGGAGACGGTCGCCCGCGAGATGGCCCTCTTCAAGGTCTCCGCGGCGGTCGAGAACCGCGCCGAGATCATCCAGTTCGCCGACATCTTCCGGGCGAAAATCGTCGACGTGGCGCGGCGCACGATGACGATCGAGGTCACCGGCTCGGCCGACAAGATCGAGGCCTTCGAGCGGATGATCCGCCCCCACGGGCTCGTGGAAATGGTGCGCACCGGCGAGATCGCGATCGCCCGTGGTCACGAGTGACGCGCTCCTAGGGGCGCTCGGGCAGGGCATAGCGAAGGGGCGGCGGACGCTCGTCAGCGTCACCGCCGCGGTGGACGTCGCGGACCCCTGCGCGACGATCTTCGCCGCGCGGCTGGCGTCGGACCGCTGGTTCTGCTGGGAGCAGCCCGACCGCGAGTTCGCCGTGGCCGGGATGGGGGTCGCGCGCGAGGCGTCCTCGCGCGGGGAGCGGCGCTTCGAGGAGGTCGCCGCGTTGGCCGGCGAGACGCTCCGTGATGCGGTCATGGACGAGCCGCGCGGGCTGCCCGCCGGCGCCGGGCCGGTCTGGCTCGGCGGCTTCGCCTTCGACCCGGAGGGGGGCGGAAGCGCGACCTGGAGTTCCTTCGAGCCCGGCTCGCTGTTCCTGCCGGAGGTGTCGATCTGCCGGAGCGGGGAGGAGGCGTTCCTGACCGTCAACGCGATCGTCGGGCCCGGAGACGACGCCGAGCGGCGCGGGGGAGAGCTCGGCGCACGCCTCGCCGGACTGCGCGCCGACGCGAGCCTGCCGCTGCTCGACCCGCACCCGACCGCCCGTCCCCGGATCAGCAGCGCCAGGCCGCCGCGCGCCTTCGAAGACGCGGTCGAGAAGGCGACAGCCCGGATCGCGGCAGGGGAGATGCAGAAGGTCGTGCTCGCCCGTGAGGTGATCGTCAACGCCGCCGCCGCGCACGACCCGGCGCCGATCTTCGGCGCGATGCGCGAGCAGTTCCCCGCGTGCTTCTGCTTCTGCGCCGGGACGCCCGAGGCCGCCTTCATCGGCGCCAGCCCGGAGCTCCTCGTGCGCCGCTCCGGCGCCGGCGTCTCGACCGTCGCCCTGGCGGGCTCGACCCGCCGCAGCTCCGACCCCGCCGTCGACGACCACCTCGGCGAGCGCCTCATGCGCTCCGACAAGGACCGCCGCGAGCACCGCATCGTCGCCGAGCGCATCGTCCGCCGCCTGCGTCCGCACGCGGTCTGGGTCGAGACCGGCGCCGAGCCCGCGATCGTCAAGGTCGCCAACATCCAGCACCTCGCCACCCCGGTGATCGCCCAGCTCGCCGAGCCGCGCTCGGCGATCGAACTGGCCGGGATGCTCCACCCGACCCCCGCCGTCGGCGGCGAGCCCTGGCCCGACGCCGAACCCGCCCTGCTCGAGCTGGAGCAGATGGACCGCGGCTGGTACGCCGCCCCGGTCGGCTGGATGGACGCCACCGAGGACGGCGAATTCTGCGTCGCCCTCCGCAGCGCCCTCCTCCGCGACCGCGCCGCCCACCTCTTCGCCGGCGTCGGCGTGGTCGCCGGCTCCGACCCCGAGTCCGAGCTGGCGGAGACCGAGACGAAGCTCCAGGCGATGCTCCCGCTGGTGGCGGATTAGGGACGGGGCTGCGGGGGAGCGGTCCCGGGGGACCCCCTCTCTCACGAACAGCGGGGAGGTTCGTTCGGGGGTCCCCCGGAACCGCTCCGCGGGATCCGGCGGTGATCCGCTCTGGCGGGTGCCTCTTCAGTTGATGGGGAGAGATGCGACGGCGGCGAGGGCGCGGTTCGTGAAGCGGCGGTGGGCCGCGACGTTGGTCTGGCGGTCCGTGCGGACCTCGATCAGGCCGGTGCCGGCGGCGAGGGCGGCGGGGAGGTCGGCCAGGGACTCCAGGCGGCGGTAGGGGAGGTCGAAAAGGGCGGCGGCGCGCTCGACCGAGACGGCGCGCGGGGTGCCGAAGAGGGCTTCGAACTCGTCAGCGTCCAAGGCGGACTGCTGAGGGAGGAAGTGGAAGATCCCGCCGCCGCCGTTGTCGATCACGACGATGCGGACCGGGGTCGAGACATCGCGGAGGGCGGCAAGGCCACCGATGTCGTGCAGGAATCCAAGCTCCCCGGTGACGATCGTCGTCTGCCGCCCGCTCGCCTGAGCAGCCCCGATCCCCGAGGACACGAGCCCGTCGATCCCATTCGCCCCCCGGTTGGAGAGCAGCAGCACATCAGCGTCCCCGGGCCCAAGGAACGTCTCCTGATCCCGAATCGGCATCGAGGAAGCCGTATAGACAAGCTCCCCGTCCCGATAAGCCTTCCCCAGCGCCAGATGCAAAGCGGGCTCGGTGATCCCCTCCGTCCCTTCCAGCTCTCCCTCGATCGCGCCCAGAGCCTCCGCCTCGGCCTCCAACCACGCCCGCGGAGCGGGGCGAGGCGGCCCCTGGACGAACCTCCCCGCAGTTCGTGAGGGAAGGGGCCGCCTCGTCCCGCCCTCGCCGGCCCGTCCCCCGGAGGCCTGTTCGAGCCTTGCCGCCCAACCGCTCGCCGCCTCGGTCGGATCCACCCGCAGGATCGCCGCCGCCCGCCCCGTCGGCTCGTTCCACCCCCCGGTCGGGTCGACCACGATCTGATCGGCACCGCTTGCCGCCAGCCACGCTCGCAGGGGCTTCGACGTCGGCAGCTCGCCGAAGCGCATGACCAGCTCGGGCACCACGTTTCGCGCCCAATGCTCGTCGCGCAGCAGGGTGTCGTAGGTCGTGACCACGTAGGAGCGGTCGTGGGGGCCGAGGCGCATCTGCGAGGTCGGCTCGGCGAGGATCGGGAAGCCGGAGGCGCGGGCGAGGCGGGCGAGGGGCTCCCGCAGCTCGGGGTCGGTCTGGCGCCCGGCGATGATCACCCCGGCGATCGCGTCGCCGATGTGGCCGGCGACCTCGTCGAGGACGAACTCGGTGGGCTCGAGGTCGACGCGCGTGACCGCGGTAAGCGGTCGACCCCCCTCACGACCGTGCAGCGCCAGCGGATCGGTGGCGGTGACGGCGCCCTCGACCGGCAGCGGCGCCAGCGGCTCGCGCCAGGGCAGGTTCAGGTGGACCGGGCCGGGCCGGATCTCGCCGCGCGCGCGCGCCAGCGCCCGCGCCGCCACCGAGCGCATGTGGAGCAATCCCGAGTCGTCGGCGTCGTGCGTCCCCACTTCGCAGAACCAGCGCACCGATTCGCCGAAGACCTTGATCTGGTCGATCGTCTGCCCGGCCCCGATCCCGCGCAGCTCCGGCGGCCGGTCGGCGCTCAGGACGATCAGCGGCAGCGCCGATTCATCGGCCTCGGCGACCGCCGGGTGATAGTTGGCGAGCGCCGTCCCCGAGGTGCAGAGCAGCGCCACCGGCTCGCCGCTCGCCTGCGCCGCCCCCAGGGCGAAGAAGCCCGCCGAGCGCTCGTCGACGATCACCGTCACCTCGATCCCCGGCTCCTGCCACAGGGCCACCGCAAGCGGCGTCGACCGCGACCCCGGCGACACGACCGCCCGCCGCAGCCCACCGCGCGCGAGCTCCTCGGCGAAGGCCGAGGCGAGGGCGGTGTTGGCGTTGGTGGCGTCCATGGCTGTGGTGGCCGTGGTGGCTTACCGTCGCTATACGACGGTAAGTCACCACGGCAAGGTCAAAGTCGGTGGTGTCGCAACGAATCTTCGTCGATGACGATGCCTAGGCCAGGACCCGGCGCCTCGTGCAGGAGGTCGCCCTCGAGCGCGCACTCCTCGGCGGCGATCGTCTCGCGGAAGAGACGACGGGTGGCGAGGCCGTGGGCAAGGCGCCGATCGACGGGGACCTTGGCGTCGACCCACTCGGCGAGCCGGCGCCCGATCGCGATCCCGACCGGCCCGTCGAGCGCGCTGGCCACATAGGTCCGCATCACGCCCGCGATCTCCCGGCCCGCCTCGATCCCGCCGACCTTCGACAGCTTCACGCCGCTGATGCCGAAGCCGTGTTCGCGCACCGACTCTTCCGCGTCGGTGACGGTGACGATGCTCTCGTCCCCCGACAGTGGAATCGGCGTGCGCCACGCGAGCTCCGCCGCTTCGGCGATCGTCGCGACCGGCTGCTCGACCAGCTCGATCCCCAACGGCTCGACCGCCGCGAGGATCCGCGCCGCCTCCTCCAGCGACCACGACGCGTTCGCGTCGAGGCGAATCTTCGCCTCCGTCCCGAGCGCCGCCCGCACCGCCTCCACCTGTGCCACGTCATCGCCCGCCCCGACCTTCAGCTTGAAGGTCGCGAAGCCCGCCTTCGCCCAGCGCACCGCGTCGGCGGCAACCTCCGCGGGCGCGCCGCTGACCAGCGTTGCATTGCAACGCACAGGCTTGTGCTCGGCCTTCGTCCCACGCCGCTTCTCTTCGACGTCGAGAAGCGCAGTCGAGAGGGCGCAGCGGGCGGGGAGAGAAAGCCCATCGGCCATGTCTCCATCGGCTTCTTCCAGTTCCCGCACCACCGCCTCGATCCCCACACCCCCCCGCAAGCTCAGCGGCACCGCTTCGCCCAGCCCCTCGACCCCGTCCTCGTCCCTGATCCGCAGCAGCACCATCTCCCGCTGCGTCAACCGCCCGCGCGCCGTCACATACGGCTCCTTGAACGGAAGCCAGTAGGGGACGACCTCTACCGTCGTCGACGACATGGCACTAGACCGAGATCAGCAGGCCGATCGTGACCAGCACGCTGTAGACGGCCAGCAGGCCGCCGGTCGCGGCCAGGCATTTGTTCAGCGCGGGGCCGTCGGTGCGAGTTTCCAGCACCCGGATCGGTCTGATCGCCAGGGGGAGCGCCGCGAGGCCGAGCAGCGGCCACCACTGGCATTCGCCCGCCCAGATCGTGAACGGCAGCAGCACGAACGCCCCGATCACCAGCACCTTGTACATGTTGATCGCGTTGGCGCGGCCCATCCGCACCGCCGAGGTGTTCTTGCCCGCGCGCCGGTCGGTCTCCAGGTCGCGCACGTTGTTGACGACGAGGATCGCCGTGGCGAGGAAGCCGACCGCGATCGAGAGCCCCAGCGGCAGCGTCGCCAGGTTCTCGGTCTGCACGTAGAAGCTCCCGTTCACCGCGACCAGGCCGAAGAAGAGGAAGACGAAGACCTCGCCGAGCCCAGCGTAGCCGTAGGGCCGCGGCCCGCCGGTGTAGAGGACGCCCGCCGCGATGGAGGCGACGCCGACGACGAGAAGGATCCAGCCCGCGACGATCGCCAGGTAGATGCCGCAGGCGACGGCGACGCCGAAGGCGACCCAGGTCGCGGTGAGCACGCGGCGCGGGGTGATCAGCCCGGCCGAGGTGACCCGCACCGGCCCGAGCCGGTCGGCGGTGTCGGCGCCGCGGTGCGCGTCGGAGTAATCGTTGGCCAGGTTGGTCCCGATCTGGATGAAGATCGACCCGACCAGGGCGGCGACGAAGGCCAGCCAGCGCGGCAGGTGCCCCGCGTACTGCCACGCCGCCGCGGTCCCGACCAGGACCGGCGCGATCGCCGCGGGCAAAGTTCGCGGCCGGGCCGCCTGGATCCAGATCACCGGGCCTCCCGGTCCCGTTTGGGCATGATGGGGACGATATGAGAATCGACGACTGGCTCGCTCAGCGGGCGCAGAGCTGCCCCGAGCGTTGCGCGCTGATCGCCGACGGGGCGGCGGTCACCTACGCCGAGCTCGAGGCCGAAGCGACCTGGATCGCGCGCCGGCTGGCCGCCCACGGGGTGCGGCGCGGCTCGACCGCGGCACTGACGATGCACCCGCGCCGCGAGCAGGTGGTCCTCGCCCACGCGCTGATGAAGGTCGGTGCCGCGCTCCTGCCGCTCAGTCCGCGCCTCACCGAGGCCGAGCATGCGCGCGTCGTCGCGGAGGTCGAACCGATGATCGACCTCGACGACCCCGGCCTCCTCACCCAGACCGAGGCCGACCTGCCGCTGCTCGGCGAGCACGTCATGGACGACATCTGCGCCTACGTCCTCAGCTCCGGCTCGACCGGCGCGCCGAGGCCGATCGGCCTCACCTACGGCAACTTCCTCTGGAGCGCGATGGGGGGCGCTTTCAACATCGGCGTCGACCCCGCCGACCGCTGGCTCTGCTGCGTCCCGCTCAGCCACATCGCCGGCCTCTCGATCGTGGTCCGCTCGGCGATCTACGGGACGACCGCGGTCGTCCACGACGGCTTCGACGTCGACCGGGTGGCGCAGGCGCTGGCCGAGGAACCGATCAGCGTCGTCTCGCTCGTCACCACGATGCTGAAGCGGCTGCTCGACGCCGGCGCCGACCTCTCCGGCCCGCGCGCGATCCTCGTCGGCGGCGGGCCGGTCCCGGCGTCGATGCTGGGCGAGGCGCTCGAGCGCGGCGCCACCGTCGTCCAGACCTACGGCCTCACCGAGACCTGCTCCCAGGTGACGACGCTCGCCCCCGAGGACGCGCTGCGCAAGCTCGGCTCCGCCGGTCGCCCGCTGCTCTCCAGTCACGTCCGCATCCGTGATGGCGAGATCCTCGTCCAGGGCCCGACCGTCGCCCCCGGCCGCTCTGACGAGTCGGGCTGGCTCCACACCGGCGACCTCGGCCACATCGACGACGAAGGCTTCCTCTACGTGCAGGACCGGATCGACGACATGATCGTCACCGGCGGCGAGAACGTCGTCCCTTCCGAGGTCGAGGAGGTGCTCCTCCAGCACCCGGAGGTGGCCGACGCGGCGGTGGTGGGGAGGGAGGACCCGGAGTGGCAACAGGCGGTCACCGCGGTCGTCGTCCTCGCCCCGGGCGCCGAGGTCACTCCCGACGAGCTCCGCCACCACTGCGCCGCGACCCTGGCCGGCTACAAGGTGCCGAAGCGAGTCGAGCTCGCCGCGGCCCTCCCCCGCACGCCGTCGGGAAAGCTGATGCGGCGCGCGCTGCGGTAGGGGGTGGTGGGGGACGTTCCCGGGGGCGACCCGTAAGGGACGGGGCCGCGCAAGCTGTCGCCCGGGAAGGGACCCGCCCCTCTCGCCACGGCCCGGGCAGGCTGTGGCCGTGGCGAGAGGGGCGGATGTGCGGAAGGTGTGGAGGGATCCTCGCGGGAGGGGGACGGGAGTGACACGGAACCGTGACGGAGGTCCGACGTCGTCACGGAGAACGTGAGAACTCCACTCTTCCTCCCGTCTTCCTCATGCCTTCCCATTGCTCAGGGTCTTGCTGTGGAGAGAAACCGTCGCTATGCGACGGTAAGGCTCCACAGGCACCCCGTCGCGGTCGTCCGGACGGGCCGATCCTCACGCAACGTCACGGAAGCCCGACCTCGCACCGTCCCTGTGACGCCTCCCTCACGAAAGCCCCACGTCCTGGGCTCCTCATGGGGGTCACAGCCTGCCAGGACCCCCATGAGGAGCCCGGGACGACCATCAACGCGCCTCGGACGGCCGCCAGGGGCGCGGACCCCCGCTGGGACGGCCGCCCGCCCACGAACGACGCGAACCACGGCCGCGCTCCGCTAGCCTCCTCGCCCATGAAGACCGACGACATTTACTACGACAAAGACGCTGACCTCTCCAAGCTTTCGGGCAAGACCGTCGCCATCCTCGGCTACGGCTCCCAGGGCCACGCCCACGCCTTGAACCTCAAGGACTCCGGCGTCCAGGTCGTCGTCGGCCTGCGTCCCGATTCGTCAAGCCGCGCCAAGGCCGAAGAACACGGGCTCGAGGTGCTCGACGTCGCCGAGGCCGCCAAGCGCGGCGACGTGGTGATGATCCTGCTGCCCGACGAGAAGCAGGGGCAGCTCTGGCGCGAGGAGATCGCCGCCGGGATCGAGCCGGGCAACCTGCTGCTCTTCGCCCACGGCTTCGCCATCCACTTCGGTGAGATCGAGCCGCCCGAGGGCGTCGACGTCGGCATGGTCGCGCCGAAGGGACCCGGCCACCTGGTCCGCCGCCAGTACGAGGAAGGCAACGGCGTGCCGTGCCTGATGTCGGTGCACCAGGACGCCTCCGGCACCGCCCACGACGTAGTGCTCGCCTACGCCTCGGGGATCGGCGGCGGCCGCGCCGCGGTGATCGAGACGACCTTCAAGGACGAGTGCGAGACCGACCTCTTCGGCGAGCAGGCGGTGCTCTGTGGCGGCGCCTCGGAGCTGGTCAAGGCGGGCTTCGAGACCCTGGTCGAGGCCGGGTACGACCCGCGCCTCGCCTACTTCGAGTGCCTCCACGAGCTGAAGCTGATCGCCGACCTGATGTACGAAAAGGGCGTGCGCGGGATGGAGTACTCGATCTCCAACACCGCCGAGTACGGCGACCTGACCCGTGGCAAGCGGGTGATCGGTGATGCCTCGCGCGCGGCGATGAAGGAGATCCTCGGCGAGATCCAGTCGGGCCAGTTCGCGAAGGAGTTCATCGCCGAGAACGAGTCCGGCGGCAAGAAGTTCGAGGAGCTGCGCCAGGCCGGCACCGACCACGAAATCGAGAAGGTCGGCAAGGGCCTGCGCGACATGATGCCCTGGATCGACCAGGGCTTCTAACGACCTGACCGCGTTCGCAGTTATCCGCGGATAGCGCGGATAACTGCGAACTCGTTAGCGGTGCGTCTCGCCCCCCACGAGCTGCCCGTCCCGGCCGACGTAGCCGTCCTTGCCGCCGACGCAGACGTAGACCGCCTCCTCTGAGTCGCTGAGGTTGCGCAGGCGGCGCGGGGTGGGGGCGTCGACCCGGGCGAGGCCGCCCGGCTCCAGCTCCTGCACGGAGCCGTCGCCGAACTCGATCGCCACGCGCCCCGAGTGGAGGAAGTAGAGCTCCTCCTGCTCGTCGTGGAAATGCATCCCGGTCGCGTAGCCGGGCGGCAGCACGATCCCGTTGACGCCGAAGGCGGTGACGCCGAGCGCCGGGCGGATCTTGCGGAACCCCGGCCCCGCGCCGAGATCGTCGAGGTTGGCGACGGACCAGCCGTCGCCGCGCTCGACTCCCTCGTAGGACTCCTCGCTCATACCGCCGGGGCCGCCGGTGGCACGTCGCCCGAGGCCGGGGCGGCCACTGCCATGCCGCCGCCTTTGCCTTTCTCGATGCCGATCGGCGGGTACTCGTCGGTCAGCAGCGCCAGGTAGCCGTAGACGCGGGCGTAGAAGCTGTTGCAGAAGGTCAGCGCCGTGTTCAGCTGCTCCGGCAGGTAGCCGCGGAAGACGATCGTCAGCCAGGCGATCACCGCGATCCACTGGTGGGCGTAGTTGACCGCGTAGGAGACGATCAGCATCGGGATCGCGAGGATGATCCGGAAGAACGCCTTCAGGCGGCTCTGGCGCTCGGCCGGCGGCGCCACCTCGACCCGGATCGGGTAGCTGGTGTCGTCGGAGATGCCGAACGGGGGCCACTCGTCGGTCTGCAGGTACACCCAGGCCGAGGTGCGGACGAAGTAGCGGACGAACCCGGCGTTGAGGTTGTAGAGGCCTTCCGGATAGCGCCCCAGGATCACCACCGCAAACCAGGCGATGAGGTGGGTGATCGTGGCGACGATGTAGTAGACGAGCCCGACGATGATCCACGGGATCGCGAGGATGATCCGGAAGAACGTCGTGGCGCGGTTCTGCTCCGGCTGGTAGTCGGCTTCATAGGTGACTGGGTACATCTCTCCCCCTAAATGTCTGGCGTTGCCCTCGGAACGGGACTCTTTGACTGCGTTCTGGACGGCTTTGCCAGCCTAACCGGGGGTCCGGCGGCGGTCCACCGCGCCAGGTGAATAACCTGTCGCCTCGATGCCGACCCCCGACACCATCGTCAGGATCCCCGCCGCTCTGAAGCCCGGGGACGGCCGTTTCGGCTGTGGCCCCTCGAAGGTCCGCCCGGAGGCGCTCGCCAAGCTGGCCGAGCAGTCGGCGCTGATGGGGACCTCGCACCGCCAGGCACCGGTCCGCGATCTGGTGCAGCGGATCCGCGAGGGCCTCACCGAGCTCTTCGCGCTGCCGGACGGCTACGAGGTCGCGCTCGGCAACGGCGGCACCACCGCCTTCTGGGAGTCTGCCTGCGCCTGGCTGATCCGCGAGCGCTCCCTGCACCTCACCTACGGCGAGTTCTCGCAGAAGTTCGCCAAGGCGGCCAAGGCCGCGCCGTTCCTCGGCGGCCCGATCCTCGCCTCGGCCGACCCTGGCGACGCGCCCGCCCCGCGCGGCGACGCCGCCGCCGACCTCATCGGCTGGGCCCACAACGAGACCTCCACCGGCGTCATGGTCCCGGTCGAGCGCCCCGCCGACGCGGGCGACGCGCTGGTCGCGATCGACGCCACCTCGGGCGCCGCCGGGCTGCCGCTGGACGCCTCGCAGGCCGACGTCTACTACTTCGCCCCGCAGAAGGGCTTCGCCGCCGACGGCGGCCTCTGGCTCGCCGCCCTGAGCCCCGCCGCGATCGCCCGCATCGAGGAGCTCGACGGCGCCGCCGACCGCTGGCAGCCGGAATTCCTCTCGCTCGCCGTGGCGCTCGACAACTCGCGCAAGCAGCAGACCTACAACACGCCCGCGCTAGCCACCCTGATCCTGCTCGACGACCAGATCCGGTGGATGCTCGGCAACGGCGGGCTCGACTGGTGCGTCGCGCGGACCACCGATTCCTCGAGCCGCCTCTACGGCTGGGCCGAGGCGAGCGAGTTCGCCCGCCCCTTCGTCGCCGACCAGGCGAAGCGCTCGCTGGTCGTCGGCACGATCGACTTCGACGACGCCATCGACGCCGCGGCGATCGCCAAGGCGCTGCGCGCCAATGGCATCGTCGACACCGAGCCCTACCGCAAGCTCGGCCGCAATCAGCTGCGGATCGGCATGTTCCCGGCGGTCGAGCCGGACGACGTCGAGGCGCTGACCAAGTGCATCGACTGGATCGTCGAGAACGCCGACGGCATCCGGAACGAGGACTAGGGTCCCGCGCCGCTGATGAAGGTCCTGGTCAAGGAGAAGATCGCCGACACCGGCGTCGACCTCTTGCGGTCGCGCTTCGACGTCGACCTCGGGCTCGACATGTCCGAGGAGGAGTTCCGCGCCAAGCTGCCGGATTACGACGCGATCCTGATCCGCTCGGCCACCAAGATGACGCCGGAGCTGATCGACCTGGCGAGCAGCCTGAAGGTGATCGGTCGGGCCGGCACCGGCGTCGACAACGTCGACATCCCGGCGGCGACGCGCCGCGGGATCATCGTCGCCAACGCGCCCGAGTCGAACTCGGTCGCCGCCGCCGAGCACACGCTGGCGCTGGCGCTGGGGCTGTTCCGCAACGTGCCGCAGGCACAGGCGACGCTGGTCGCCGGGCGCTGGGACCGCGCCAAGTTCAAGGGCGCCGAGCTCTACGGCAAGACGCTCGGCGTGATCGGCTTCGGCCGCATCGGCCAGCTCGTCGCCAAGCGCGCCCAGAGCTTCGACATGGAGGTCATCGCCTACGACAAGTTCGTCTCCGCCGAGCGCTTCCGCGAGCTCGGCGTCGAGGGCTGCGAGGAGCTGACCGATCTGCTCGGCCGCGCCGACCTGGTCACCCTCCACACGCCGAAGACGCCGGAGACGATCGGGCTGATCGACGCCGCGGCGATCGCCGCGATGAAGGACGGCGCCCGCGTCGTCAACTGCGCGCGCGGCGAGCTGGTGGTGCTCGACGACCTCCTCGCCGGCCTCGAGTCGGGCAAGCTGGCGGGCGCGGCGCTCGACGTCTTCCCCGACGAGCCCTTCACCGAGCATCCGATCTTCGAGCGCGGCGACGTCGTCGTCACCCCGCACCTGGGCGCCTCGACCGCCGAGGCGCAGGACCGCGCCGGCGTCGTCACCGCCGAGCAGGTGACCGAGGCGCTGACCGGCGGCGTCGTCACCAACGCCGTGAACATCGCCGCCGTTCGCCCGGAGGAGATGGAGGCGCTGGCGCCCTTCGTGCCGCTCTGCGAAAAGCTGGGCCGGCTCGCGCAGGGCCTGGGGGAGGGCTCGGTCGACGGGGTCGCGGTCGAGTTCCGCGGCAAACTCGCCACCTACGACACGCGCCTGCTCGGGATCGCCGTCCTCGTCGGCATCCTCTCCGGCAACACCGAGACGCCGGTGAACCTCGTCAACGCGCCGCAGATGGCCGAGGAGCGGGGGATCGAGCTGACCGAGACCAAGGAGCCCGGCAGCGAGGACTTCACCGAGCTCGTCACCGTGCGGCTCGGCGGGGGCGCGGTCGAGGTCGCCGGCACCGGGGTCGGCCCGCGCAACGAGCCCTACCTGGTCTCGGCCTGGGGGGAGAGCTTCTTCATGCCCTTCGCCGAGCACATCACCGTGCTCCGTTACGTCGACCAGCCGGGGATGATCGGCCGCGTCGGCAACGCCTTCGGCGCGGAGGACGTGAACATCGTCTCGGCCGCGGTCGGCGCCGAGCACGGGGGCGGCGGCGATGCCGTCATGGCGTTGACCACCGACGCGCCGGTCCGCCCCGACGCGCTGGAGACGATCCTCGCCCTCGACGGCTTCTCGGTGGGACGCTCGGTCGACCTCTGACCGCAACGTCACCGTCTCTTCGTTGTTAGGGGGTCCGATGAAGCGCCTATCCGGACTGGCTCTCGCCGCCCTCGCCGCGGCCGCACTGCTCGCCGTCTCCGCGACGGCCGCCTCGCCGGCCGCGCAGACGCGGCGCGCGCTCGCGGCCACCGAAGGGTCGGTCAACGTCGTGCTCGCGGGCAGCCCCGGCAACGACCGGATCGCGATCGAACTCTCCGCCGACGGCCGCGCCTACGAAATCGAATCGGCGACGCCGCTCGAAGTCGGCGGCACCGTCTGCACGCATCCCGAAAAGCACCTCGATGCGTTGTCCTGCGAAGCGACCGCGATCGCCGGCTTCGAAATCAACACCGGGGTCGGGGACGACGTCGTCACCCTCGGCCGCACCGTGCCGGTCCCGGCCACGATCCGCGGCGGCGAAGGCGACGACGTCCTCACCGGCGGCGCCGGCAACGACAAGCTGATCGGCGGCCCCGGGAACGACGAACTGAACGGCCGCGCCGGCGACGACATGCTGATCGGCGGGTCCGGCGACGACACCCTGAACGGCGGGTCCGGCGAAGACAGGCTGATCGGCGGCGGCGGACGCAACGTCCTCAGGCCGTGAGGCGTGCGTCGCGAGCGCGGCGCGGCCGCCTCAGGTCGTCGCGGGCGCGCGCCGCGCGTACAGCGCCCCGCCGACGAACAGCAGGCTGATCACGACCCCGACCAGGGCGATCCCGGCGTCGAGCCGGAAGCCCGCCTGGAAGCCGTCGATGAAGGGCGGCACGTTCGCCGAGAAGACCGTCGTCGTCAGCCCCAGCCCGATCGAGCCACCGGCGATCTGGAACATGTAGACGATGCCGCCTGCGAGGCTCGCCTGCGATTCGTCCACCGAGGTGACCCCGGCCGTGGTCGCGGTCGAGTAGAAGCTGCCGATGCCGATCCCGAGGACGATCATCCCCGGCACCAAGGAGCCATAGCCGTCGGCCGCGTCGACCAGCGAGAAGAGGATCGCCGCCGCGCAGATGCAGCCCGCCCCGACCGTCGCCAGGCGCTTCGCCCCGACCCGCCCGTAGAGCGGTCCGGCGACGAAGGAGACGAGCGCGAACGTGCCGAGGGCGGGGAGGATCCCCAGCCCCGCTTCGAGCGGAGAGAAGCCGAGCTGGTGCTCCATGAACTGCGGCAGGTAGAGGAGCGAGGCGAAGAAGGTCGCCGACATGCAGAGGATCGCCACGCAGGAGGCGGCGAAGTCGCGGTTGGCGATGATCGCGGGCGGGATCAGGCCGTGGCGCCCGGCGCGGCGCTCGATCGGCACGAAGGCGACGATCAGCCCCACCGCGATCACCAGCATCGCGATCACCCGCGGGTCGCTCCAGCCCCAGTCGTCGACCTGGTCGAGGGCGATCAGCAGCGAGACGAGGCCGATCGAGATCGCCGCGATCCCCGGATAGTCGATCGCATGATCGGCGTCCTCGGGTTCGTCCAGGTGGACGCTGGCCCAGACCACCGCGATCGCGAAGGCGGCGATCGGCACGTTGAGGAAGAAGATCCAGCGCCAGGTCAGGAGATCGGTGAAGACGCCGCCGATCAACGGCCCGATCGCGTTGCCGAGCCCTGCCGCGCCCATGATCACGCCGCCCGCGAGCCCCGCCTTGTCTTCGGGCAGGATCGCGTAGGTCATGCCGATGATCGCGGGCAGCATCAGCGCCCCTCCGATCCCCATCAGGGCGCGGGTGACGATCAGGAAGGTCTCGTTCGGCGCCGCGCCGCCCGCCGCCGAGAACACCGCGAAGATCGTCGCGCCGAGGAAGAAGGCGTTCCGCCGCCCGAACATGTCGGCGAGCCGCCCGCCGGTCACGATCATCACCCCGAAGGTCAGCGCGTAGGCGTTGACGACCCACTGGATCGTATTGATGTTGGTGTGGAAGTCGCCCTCCATCGTCGGCAGGGCGACGTTGATCGCGGAGAAGTCGTTGGCGATCGTCACCGTCGCGATCCCGATCGCGAACAGCGCCAGCCAGTTGATCCCCTTCCCCCCGGTCCGGTTCATCCGGCGGCAGGCTACGTCATGCGCCCGTCGGTGCGCTACCCTCCGCGGTGGAAATGGCCTTTCCGCTGAACAGCCTCGCGCTTCTCCTTCTCCTCCCCCCTCGGGGGGAATAGCGCTGGGCGGCGCGATAGCCGCGAGAGACAACAGGCCATCGAGACTTAGAGAGAAGGAGGGGTCCCATGGGACCGCAAAGCACCGACACGAACGCCGCCCCCGACGCCGACCGCGTCAACATCTTCGACACCACGCTGCGCGACGGCGAGCAGTCGCCCGGCATCTCGCTGAACGCTGCCGAGAAGGTGGAGATCGCCCAGCAGCTCGTGCGCCTGGGGGTCGACGTGATCGAGGCGGGCTTCCCGATCGCCTCGCCGGGGGACTTCGAGGCCGTCCAGGCGATCGCCCGCACGGTCGAAGGCCCGGTCATCTGCGGCCTGGCGCGCACCCACAAAGCCGACATCGACGCCGCCTGGGGCGCCGTCAAGGACGCCGAACGCCCGCGCATCCACACCTTCATCTCGACCTCCGACATCCACATCGAGCACCAGATGCAGACCGACCGCGAGGACGTCAAGGGCCAGGCCGAGGCCGCCGTCACGATGGCCCGCGCCTACTGCGACGACGTCGAGTTCTCGCCGATGGACGCCTCCCGCTCGGACTTCGAGTTCACCGCCGAGGTGCTGCAGATCGCGATCGACGCCGGGGCGACGGTGATCAACGTTCCCGACACGGTCGGTTATGCGACGCCGGAGGAGTACGCGGCGATGTGGCGGCGCTTCTACGAGCTGGTCCCGGACCTGCGCGGGGTCGAAACCTCGGTCCACTGCCACGACGACCTGGGGCTGGCCGTCGCCAACTCCTACGCCGGCGTGATCGCCGGGTGCCGCCAGGTCGAGTGCGCGATCAACGGGCTGGGCGAGCGGGCCGGCAACTGCTCGCTGGAGGAGATCGCGATGCTGATCCGCGTCCGCGAGGACGTCCACGGCTTCACCACCGGCATCAACACCCGCGAGATCGCCCGCACCAGCCGCCTGGTCAGCCGCCTGAGCGGTTACCCGGTGCAGCCGAACAAGGCGATCGTGGGACGGAACGCCTTTGCCCACGAGTCCGGCATCCACCAGGACGGGGTGCTGAAGGAGCGCACCACCTTCGAGATCATGGACGCGACCGAAGTCGGCTTCGAGTCCAACTCGATCGTGCTCGGCAAGCACTCCGGCCGCCACGCGCTGAAAGACGCGCTGGAGCAGCTGGGCTACAAGGTCGAGGGCGGCGCCCTCAACTCGGCCTTCAAGACGTTCAAGGAGGTCGCCGACCGCAAGAAGCAGGTGACCGCCCTGGACCTGGAGGCGATCGTCTCCGACGAGATGCGCGACCGCGCCGACGCCCACGAGCTGGCCTCCTTCGAAGTCACCGCCGCGACCGGCAAGGAGCCCCTGGCCCGGATCGGCGTCACCCTGCCCTCGGGCGAGGAGGTCGTCGGCGAGTCCACCGGCGACGGCCCGATCGACGCGATCTTCCGCGCCATCCGGAAGGCCGTCGGCACCGAGTCGGAGATGGTCAAGTACACGGTCGAGGCGGTGACCGGGGGAGAGGACGCCCTCGGCGAGGTGACCGTCCAGCTCCGCACCGACGGCGTCCTGGCCTCCGGCTCCGGCGTCGCCACCGACATCATCGAGGCCAGCGCCCGCGCCTACCTGCGAGCCCTGTCCAACAGTCTCGAAGGCGCCGCCACCCGCGAGGCCGAGGCCGCCACCGCCGAAGCCGCGATAGAGCGCACCGGCCCGTAACAAAGGCGTAAGTCAAAAGCCGAGATCTGCGCACCACATGTGCGCATTTCTTCATCACCCTCGGTCCCATGTCCGGACCGTCTGCATTTACCCCCGCTCAGGAGGGGCAAATGCAGACGCCGGTCCGGGCGCTGGCTGAGATCGCGAAGCGGCAGCACGGCATCGTGGCGCGGAGCCAGGTGGAGGGGCTCGGAGTTGCGGGGAATACGGTCGATCGTTGGATCCGGACCGGACGACTCCACCGGGTACATCCCGGCGTGTATGCGGTGGGGCACACGGCGATCACGCGGCGGGGACGGTGGATGGCGGCGGTGCTCGCGTCGGGGGACGGGGCGGCGCTCAGTCATCGGTCCGCGACGGCGCTCTGGGGGATCTGGGGATCCGGAGGGGAAGCGACCCACGTGACGGTCCCGAGGAAATCGCGGTCCTCGCGCTCCATCCGCCGCCACTTCGGGGTCCTTCCGGACGACGAGCGGGAGATTCACGATGGGATCCCGGTGACCTCCGCAGCCCGCGCCATCCTCGACCTCGCCGCCGAAAAGGGGGAGGCGGCTGCCGAGGCGGCGCTCCGGGAGTCGGAATACCTCGGGATCTACGGTCGCACCTCATTGCCGGCGCTCCTCGACCGCCATCCGCGGCATCCCGGCACGCCGATGTGCCGCGCCGCCCTGGAGCAAGTCCGGGACGACCCCGGCGGACGTCTCCGGAGCCCGCTGGAGGAACTGTTCCTCCCCTTCCTCGATGCCCGTCGCATCCCACGCCCACGCCTGAACTTCTGGCTCTCCGTGGGGGATGACCACTACCAGGTCGACTGCCTCTGGCCCGACGCCCGCCTCATCGCGGAACTCGACGGGTTCCAGTCCCACGGCACGAAGCGCGCCTTCCGCAAGGACCGCAAGCGGGATCGGCGACTCGGAGCGGCGGGCTTCCACATCGTCCGCATCACGGAAGACCAACTGGCGACCGAACCCGAGGATCTCGCCGCCGATCTCCGCCAGACCCTCGAAGGACGTCTCCCTCAATCGCGGACCTAACTGCCCGTGGTTCGCGAGTGAGGGAGGCGTCCCCTCCGATCCCCGCCGCTTACAATCGTCCGTGATAACGTACGTCCATGGCAACCGCAGTCGCGCCATCTTCGCCCCCGGTCGGGCCCCGCATCCACGCCCTGCGCGAGGCGATGTCCCTCTCCCTGCGCGACCTTTCGGACCGCACCGGCGTCAGCGCCCAGATGCTGTCCCAGGTCGAGCGCAACGAGACCTCGCCGACGCTCGCGGTCGCGACGAAGATCGCCGCCGGCCTCGAGCTGACGCTGTCCCAGCTGCTGCGCCTCGACGAGGGCCGGCACGTCGCGATCTCCCGCGCCGCGGACCGTCGCCATAGCCGCCGCGGTGGCCATCGGATCGAGGAGCTGACGCCGCCGCTGCCCGGGCAGCGCGCCGACGTGTCCCTGCACGTCCTCGACCCCGGCGCGACCACCGGCGGCGCCTCCGACCCGCCGATGCACGAGCCGGGCAGCCGCGAGACCGCGGTGGTCCTGGCAGGATCCCTGGCGCTGGTGGTCGAAGGCGAACGCCACGAGCTTCAAGCGGGGGACAGCGTCACCTTCGACGCCGACCTCCCGCACCACTTCGAGAACGAAGGAACCGACCCGACCCGCTTCATCGCGGTGATTGCCGCCGGACTGAGGAGGAGCTAGCTGTGCCGAAGAACATGTTCGAAAAGATCTGGGAGCAGCACGAGGTCTCCGAGGGCCTGATCTACATCGACCTGCACCTGGTCCACGAGGTCACCTCGCCGCAGGCCTTCGACGGCCTCCGGCTGGCCGGCCGCCAGGTCCGCCGCCCCGACAAGACCCTGGCCACGGCCGACCACAACACGCCCACCGACGGCACGATGGCGGCCCGCCTGATCGCCGACGAGCTCTCCCGCGTCCAGGTCGAAACCCTGGAGCGCAACTGCGAGGAGTTCGGGCTGAAGCTGTACAGCCTCGGCTCCGACCGCCAGGGCATCGTCCACGTGATCGGCCCGGAGCTGGGCGTCACCCAGCCCGGCATGACGATCGTCTGCGGCGACAGCCACACCTCCACGCACGGCGCCTTCGGTTCGCTGGCCTTCGGCATCGGCACCTCCGAGGTCGAGCACGTCCTCGCGACCCAGTGCCTGGTGCAGAAGCGACCGCGCACGATGCGGATCTCCTACGCCGGGGAGCTGGGCGCGGGCGTCACGCCCAAGGACCTGATCCTGGCGACGATCGGCAGGCTCGGCACTGGCGGCATGACCGGCTTCGCGGTCGAGTACGCGGGCCCCGCGATCGGGGCGCTTTCGATGCCGGGCCGGATGACGATCTGCAACATGACGATCGAGGGCGGGGGCCGGGCGGGCATGATCGCGCCCGACCAGACCACCTTCGACTGGGTCCGCGGCAAACCGGGCGCGCCGGAGGACTTCGACGCCGCCGTCGCCCGCTGGCGGGAGCTGCCGACCGAGGCCGGCGCGAGCTTCGACCAGGAGATCGACGTCGACGCCGCGGCGATCGCGCCGATGGTCACCTGGGGCACCAACCCGGGCATGGTCGTCCAGGTCACCGACCGCGTCCCCGACCCGGCCCAGATGGATAGCCCGGCCGACCGCGAGTCGGCCGAACGCGCCCTCGCCTACATGGGCCTGACCGCGAACACGCCGATGACCGAGATCGCGCCGGAACGGGTCTTCATCGGCTCCTGCACCAACAGCCGCATCGAGGACCTGCGCGAGGCCGCCGCGATCGTCGACGGCCGCAAGGTCGCCAGCTCGGTCCGGGCGATGGTCGTCCCCGGCTCCCAGCAGGTCAAGAAGGCGGCCGAAGAAGAGGGGCTGCACGACGTCTTCCGCGGTGCCGGCTTCGAATGGCGCGAGGCGGGCTGCTCGATGTGCCTCGGCATGAACCCGGACACCCTCGCGGAAGGAGAGCGCTGCGCCTCGACCTCGAACCGCAACTTCGAGGGCCGCCAGGGCAAGGGCGGGCGCACCCACCTGGTCAGCCCGAAGATGGCGGCGGCCGCCGCGGTCGAGGGCCACTTCGTCGACATCAGAGATTGGAGCTGAACATGAGGCCGATTGACGTGATCGAGGGCAAGGTGTCGGTGCTCGACCGCAACGACGTCGACACCGACCAGATCATCCCCAAGCAGTTCCTCAAGCGGGTCGAGCGGACCGGCTTCGGCGAGTTCCTCTTCTACGACTGGATCCGCGACGGCGAGATCGAGCTGGAGCCGAACCCGATCCTCGTGACCGGGCGGAACTTCGGCTGCGGCTCCTCCCGCGAGCACGCCCCCTGGGCGCTGGAGGACTTCGGCTTCGAGGCGATCGTCGCGCCCTCCTTCGCCGACATCTTCTACTCCAACTGCACGAAGATCGGGCTCCTGCCCGCGATCGTCGACGAGGCCCACTGCAAGGCGATCGCGGCGGCGGGGGAGGCGCGGATCGACGTCGACGACGAGACGATCGACTGCGGCACCGCGGGCGTCTTCCCGTTCGAGGTGCACCCGGACATCAAACACCGGTTCCTGAACGGCCTCGACGACATCGGCATCACCCTGCAGAACGCCGGCGCGATCGACGAGTACGAGAGCTCCGGCCGCGCGGTCGGCCCGGTGACGACGGCGATCTGATGACACCGGTGGGGGAATGGGACGCGACCGGGTATCAGCGGGTCTCGGTCCCCCACGAGGAGTGGGCGGCGGCGCTGATGGAGCGCATGCCGCTGGGCGGCGGCGAGACCGTGCTGGACGCCGGCTGCGGCACCGGCCGGGTCACCCGGATGCTGGTCGGGCGCCTGCCGGAGGGCAAGGTCGTCGCCGTCGACGGCTCGGCGGCGATGGTCGAGAAGGTGGGGGAGGTGCTGCGCCCCGGCGACACCTCGTTCGTCTCCGACCTCACCGCGCTGGAGCTGGACGAGCCGGTCGACGCGATCGTCTCGAGCGCCGTCTTCCACTGGATCACCGACCACGACGCGCTCTTCGCGCGGCTGCGGGCGGCGCTCAAGCCGGGCGGCCGGATCGAGGCGCAGTGCGGCGGCAAGGGCAACATCGACGACTTCCGCCGCGCCTCCGGCGAAGTGGTCGCCCGCGAACCGTACGCGGCCTACCTGGACGCGGCGGGCTTCGAGGAGCCCTGGCGCTACGCCGACGCCGAGGAGACCGAGGAGCGCCTGCGCGCGGCGGGCTTCACCGACGTCAAGGCGTGGCTGCAGCCGTGGGAGGTCGTCCCGCCGGACCCGCGCGAGTTCATGCGGACGCTGATCCTGAAGCCGCAGGTCGACTCGCTGCCGCCGCAGTTCCACGCCCAGCTCCTCGACGAAGTCGAAGCGGCGGCCGGCGACCCGCTCATCCTCCGCTACGTCCGCCTCAACATCTCCGCCGTCGCGGCCTGAGTAGAGTCCGCGCCCATGTCCGACGCACCCAGCATCGTCGTCCTGCCCGGTGACGGCATCGGCCCTGAGATCGTCGCCGCGGCCCGCGAGGTCCTCGACACGCTCGGTGAGTTCGCCTACGACGAGCGCCTGATGGGCGGCTGCTCGATCGACGCCAACGGCGTCGCCCTCACCGACGAGGTGCTGGACGCCTGCAAGGCCGCCGACGCGGTGCTGCTGGGCGCGGTCGGCGGTCCCAAATGGGACACGACCAACCCCGACGACCCACGCCCCGAGCAGGGTCTGCTCGGCCTGCGCAAGGGGATGGGGCTCTACGCCAACCTGCGCCCGGTGCGCCCGAGCCCGGCGCTGATGGGCGCCAGCCCGCTGCGCGAAGACCGGATCTCCGGCACCGACCTGCTGGTCGTCCGCGAGCTCACCGGCGGCATCTACTTCGGCCGGTCCGGCCGCGACGGCGACGCCGCCTTCGACACCTGCGAGTACGACGCCGCCGAAATCGAACGGATCGCCCGCATCGCCTTCGAGGCGGCCCGCCGCCGCGCCGAGAGCTCCGGCGCCCCGGGATCTGGAACAGGAGGAAAGGTCACCTCGATCGACAAGGCCAACGTGATGGAGACGTCGCGGCTCTGGCGCGAGGTGGTCAACCGTGTCGCGGCCGACTACGACGACGTCGCGCTCGACCACCTGCTGGTCGACAACGCGGCGATGCAGCTGGTCTCACGCCCGGCCGACTTCGACGTGATCGTCGCCGAGAACCTCTTCGGCGACATCCTCTCCGACGAGGCGGCGATGCTCACCGGCAGCCTCGGGATGCTCCCGTCGGCCAGCCTCGGCGCCGCGGGCACGCCGGGCGTCTTCGAGCCGGTCCACGGCTCGGCCCCGGACATCGCCGGGCAGGGCTCCGCCAACCCGCTCGCCACCTTCCTCTCGGCGGCGATGATGCTGCGCCACGGCCTCGGCATGCCCGAGGAGGCGGCGCGGATCGAAGCGGCGGTCGACGCCGTCCTCGAAGACGGCCTCCGCACCCCCGACCTCGCCGGAGGCCCCGCCGCACCACCGCCGATGGTGGACGTTCCCCCCGAGGTCGAGGTCGGCACCGCGGAGATGACCGCCGCGGTGATCGAGGCGCTGGCCCGGGGCTAGGCGAACCGTTCGCGAGGCGCGGGGGAGGGCCCGGGTAGGGCCGAGTCCCCGCAAGCTGGCGCCCAGGTAGGGGACGCGCCCCTCTCGCCACGGCCCGGGCAGGCTGTGGCCGTGGCGAGAGGGGCGGGTATGAAAGGCGTGGAGGGACCGTCACGGAAGGGGCACGGAAG
>Ga0207678_10000707_pt1 | contig 30447 bp, 32 predicted proteins | sample KBSC63metaG_FD_184319 | JGI IMG/M metagenome (GOLD analysis project Ga0207678, IMG submission 184319) | Corn rhizosphere microbial communities from Kellogg Biological Station, Michigan, USA - KBS C6-3 metaG (SPAdes) (version 2) | ecosystem: Host-associated > Plants > Roots > Rhizosphere > Soil ... | reverse complement strand
TCTGAACGGCGCGGAGCTTCGCGGTGCTGTCTCGGGCGATGCTGTCACGCGCTGTCTGTTGGGCAGCCGGAGTGATCTGGGCACGGAGTCGTCCCGGATGCGCCAACACGCACGCAACAAGAATCAGCAGCACCAGGTGCGGCTTGAATGTCCTGCCCGACAATTTCGAAATCATTTATATGGCTCTGAAAACGGCCGGTGCTATCTGCGTGCACCTTCCGTGAATCGGTCGTGGAACACAACGTCAAGCGCCAAATGGCGCACTGGTCGTGATCGAGTGATGTGATGATGTTCGTACGAGAGACGCGGCCGCGTTTCTTCGCGCGTGCACCGTACGAGGACTACGCTGTCGAGCTGCTTGTCAGCGCGTCAGATCGAGAGCGCTACGGGGGGACCGTTGGCGAACGGGTGCGCGTATGGCACCGCCGCAACGGGAGTGCTCACATCACACGACGGTGCGATCGTCGCGTATTCCACGGTCCTGCTGCCAGCCACGTCTGCACGCGCGGAAACCGGCGCCAACACCGGCGGCGCACAACAGCAATCGCTGAGACAGGTGCAGGTCGTGCCAGACCCCTGCGACGGCGAATCGTGATGGCCAGCATGTTGGGCAGTGCCGCTCTGCGTCGTGCTACCGCCGGCCATCCCTGGCATTACGGGCATGCCAACCATTTGCGCTGCGATGCCACCGTGCGTGGCGCACGGGTGCAGCATCATGGGCTCGGTCAGTGCAACACCGAGCCAGATGCCCCACATGGCGGTAACTATGCGAATCCAGAGCGCGCGTCGCATCCCGAAACTTACAGAAGAACCGTTTCAAACGCATCCTCGCCGGCTCGGGCATGGCGCGCCCCGGGGCGAATCGGCGAAAAAAACGCCGACAAAGTGGTCAGGCAGTCTCTGACCGGACGATGATCCTCCGCGGCGTCGGGCGGCCTGCCCGGGGATGAGCCAGTCGTTCCAGCCGACGGACGGAGGCACCATGCCAATGGTAAATTCCGGGATGATCCTGAATCAGCTGTTCACAGATCTATTCGTCCCGGGTGTATCGATCGCAGAGAAGGTTCTGCGCACCGTTCTGGTCTACGGCTTTCTCATCGTTCTGCTGAGAGTGGCCGGCAAGCGTACACTCGGGCAGGTTACGTCGTTCGATCTCGTAGTTCTGCTGTTGCTGTCGAATACAGTGCAGAACGCAATAATCGGCAACGACAACTCACTCCTGGGTGGTCTGATTGGTGCAGTTGTGCTGATCGCGGGCGACTACGTGGTTGTCAGGGCACTGTACAATCACCGGAAGCTGGATCGCATAATCGAAGGAGCCACGTCGGTGCTGGTTCACCACGGCAAGTTCGTGGACGCAAACCTGAAGCATCAGTTGATCACGCGGGCGGAACTCGAAGCCGACATGCGCAAACAGGGTATCGCCCACATGTCGGACGTGCGCTGCGCGCGAATCGAGACTGGCGGTGCAATCACGTTCGAGCTCGAGAGCCCCACGGAACAGGAAAAGCATCTCACCGATCTCGTCACGCGACTCGAGCGAATCGAAAGCATGCTGGAAAGACTGGAAGCGTCCGGCAGTGATCAGCAGGCCGACACGTAGCTGTACGGAGCACGAGTGAGGATCTGGCACGGCCGACACGCTGCACCGCTCGTAGCCATCTGGGTGCTGGCGTTGATCGTCGCGGCGGCCCTTTACAAGATCGAGGACATACAGCCTGCGCTGTCGGATCTCATCCGGCCAGTCTACGTCGTCCTGCTTGGCCTGGCCTTGCTGGTCACCTGGAAGTGGTTCCGCGCGCGCGCAGGTGGGAAGCAGCACGACCGCAGACAGGCTGATCGCAGACATGCGGATCGGCGCGAGGATAGCGACGCCGATCCGTGATCATGCTACGCCGCTACGGCGTTCGTCACTCCGGTGAGCTGCTCGTTGACCCAGGTCAGAGACTTGGTATAGAGCCAGGCCATCTGCATCGGAAGCACCCCCAGCGATGACGCGAGCACATCGACCTGATCCCACTCGCCACGCTGGTACGCATCGGCCAGCAACAACGGCTCGGCGTACGGACCACTTCCCTCCATTACAGCCTGGCGGATCTCGTCCGACACGCTGACGCGCGCCAGCACGTCGCGCATCGGCATGCGCAGAAGCACGTCGAGCATGGAGAACAACCCGGTCATGAACAGGGCCTGCGGATGCCGTATCTGCGGACTGGATTCCGCGATCAGCTCGCACAACCGCGCGCGCAACAGAGCCGCGTACACGAGCTGATCGGTAACGTCGTTGCCCGTCACCATCGACGAGACCATGAGCAACGCGAGCCAGCGATACAGCATCTGGCGCCCGACCATGCGGATCGCATAACCGATCGAGTCGATTCCGCGGCCGCCAACGGACGCTGAATTCACGATGCGCAACAGCTTGTAGGTGAGCGTCGGATCGGAACGGAAGCCGCTTTCGATAGCGGCATCCGGAGTCTCGTGGTCGCGCAGCATGTTGAGCAGACGCACCATCGCTGTCTGTCCTACCTCGATCTCCTTGCGCGTAACGAGCTCGGGACGGCGATAGAAGTATCCCTGAAAGAGATCGAAGCCCAGCTGCATGCACTCCTGGTGCATGTCCATCGTCTCGACGCGCTCTGCGAGAATCTGCACGTTGAACGGCCGCAAGCGCCGCATCAATGCGGCCAGCTCGCCCGGCTTTCTATGAAGCACGTCGAGCTTGACGATGCCGACGGTGTGAAGCAATGCGTCGAAAGATGGATCGTCCACGTAGTCGTCGAGGGCGAGCTGGTATCCGCTCTGCGTGAGGCGCCGGCATGCCGAGACGACTGCGGGGTCGTTTCCGACTGTTTCGAGTACTTCGATCACGACCTTCTGCGACGGAAGAAGCTCGACCTGACCATCGAGCAGGAACTCGCGCGTGCAATTCACGAACGCGCGGTGGCCGTCCGTGAGGTCGTCAAGACCGATATCAAGGAAGGAGTGAATCACGGTATCGGTGCACATCGCGTCTGCGGCGGCACCGTCCGCGATCGTGGACACTGCCGTATTCCGGTACAGCAGTTCGTACCCGGAAAGCCGGTCGTGCCGGTCGAAGATTGGCTGGCGTGCAACAAATACGTCAATCATGGCGTGCCAACGATTAAGGGCTCCGATAATTGGTGGATCTCATCTAATTATCGGCTTCGCGGCGCACGGAGTCGCACATTATGCATCCGTTTGGCACGCCAGCCTGCAGTACCGACGCCGACTAGGCGGCTGACTTCAACGCCGCGAAGAGGCCTCCGACCGCGCGGATCACGTCTTCATTACCCTCGCGCATGAGGGCGGCGAGGATGTGCTTGCAGACCGTGTCGCGCCACAGATAATCACCGCAGTCGCAGCGTGGGTGCGCCGCTGAATAGAGGTCGACCCAGTGCTCCGACTGCCCGCCGACGATGCGATAACGGCCGTGTCCTACATGCTCCGCGCGCAGTCCGAGTGCCCGCTCCAGACGAACAACGTCAGCTCCCGGGCCCTCGAGATCCAGCGCCGGCAGCAACGTAATCTGATCCCGTACCATCGCACTAACTCCTTTAGTATCAATCACTTACCGAACTAGACTGATACCCGGAACATCAGATTATGTTGCTTCGAACGCTCGTTCGACTGCTACCTCCCGATACCGGCAAACATGACCGGACCGGTGGGTGCAGGCATGCCTCCGTCCGGCTCTTCGGTCACTGCGACTCGCCGTAGAGTACCGGGCTCCATCGGGTGTTTGGAAGCCACCACTGCCGAGCCGGTGGAGTCCGGCATGAAGGTGCCGAGCGAAACGGGGGTGGTAGTTCCGCGTGCAATCAGCCACACCTGATAGACCTTCCCGTGGGCTGGTGGCTTTACGTTGGATGCGTACAGTATGAACATCTGCTTCTTCTGGTCCCAGAACATGCGGGCCATGGGCGAGGCATCGGCGTAGCTCATCAGCTCGATGACGCGAGTGTGCATTCCGGTCAGCGCGGAGATGAGGCTGTCCTTCTGTGCGACCGTGGTTCGCAGCTGAGCGACCTGCGCCTCGAGACTCGAATCGTGCATCGCGCTCGCGGTCATGGCACCTCCGGCCTGCGACCGGTTCCGCCAGCTGTAAATGCCGACCACCGCAATGGCGAGGGCCGCTGCGATGGCCAGGCCGCCAAATATCCGTCCCATCGGCAGGTGGCTGCGTGGCTCGAACGGAATCACGTGTAGCGGAGTGTGCCGAGCCTGAGCATTTCCGTGCGATGCCGGCGGCGCCTGGTGGCGCGAGGGCGATGACGACGCAGGCCTGGTCGGTCTGACGGTGCTGGCGGCCTGCTGAGTGCTCTCTGCCGAGGCCTCCGACGGCTGCGTCTTGCGCCCGATATTGGTTGCGGCTGCGCGCGCGACGAGTCGCGAACGAATCCCTGCCGAGCGGCCGCGATTCATTTGCTGCATGGGAGAGAGCCGCGCGAGCTCGGCGACTACGGCTTCCATGGCGGCAAGCTCTGCGGAGACAGCCGGATCTACCGAGGCGGCGGTGTACAGATCGGCTTCCTCGCGCGGCCCGAGCGCGCCGAGCGCGGCACCGGCAACGTCGAACGCGGACTCCGACTCGTTGGGTGGAGTCGGAGACACGGGATGCGCGCCGTCGTTGCCGCCGTTTGCATCCTGCGGGGGATGGGGCGCGTTATTCGGATCGTTGACGTCGCTCATGCTCTGCTCTCCCGCAGGCCTGCCAACCTGTCACGCAATTTCTGCATGCCGAGCCGCATTCTGGTCTTGATGGTGCCGAGCGGCTCGCCGAGGAATTCGGCGATTTCGGATTGGGTGAAGCCGCGGAAGTAAGCCAGGTCGAGTGCACGGCGCTGGTCTTCTGGAAGCTCCTGCAGCGCTGCGTGTATCAGAATCCTGCGCTCGTTGCTTTCGACGTCCTGTGAAGGATCTGGAGCCGGGTCGCGAAGAATGCTCAGATCTGCGGCGATGTCCTCGCGATTTCGCTTGCGACTACGGAGCCGATCGAGCGCGCGACTGCGTGCGATGGTCAGAATCCACGTTCGCACAGTACCGCGCGACGCGTCGTATGACGAAGCACGCTGCCACACCTGCCAGAATGTTTCCTCCACGACGTCCTCCGCACCATCAGCGTCCTTGAGGAGATGAGCAACCATCGAGTAGACTGTCTGCGCCCAGCCATCGTACAGGGCAGCCAGAGCTGACTCATCGCCTCCCGCGATCCGCCGGACGAGGGACAAATCGTCGCTGGGCGTAGCGATGGCTGGTCGTGTGGTGTACGCCGGATCCTGCCGCGACGGATTCATTGCGAGGGAATCTACCCCGCCACGCCCGGGTGGGCCATGCGGCGGAGCGTGCGGATTCACCGCGACGGAGCGCGTTACGAAGGGAATCGGTTCGCGTCCCTATAAAGGAAGATGCCGAGCGAGCGGCCAAGGGACGAGGTTACGACGTCGCCGATCGCCGCTCAAAATGGAGAACAGGTGGCATGGCAAAGATCCTTGGTATGACAGGCTCGTTCGTTTGCAGCTCGGTAGGATGGTGGCTTGGCGCATTCGTCGGCACGATGACAGCGTGCATGCTGTCGATCGTTGGTGTCGGCGTGGGGATGTATATCGGGCGCCGGATAGCGAACGATTTCTTCTAGTATCTGATGCAGTGATCGTGCAGTAATTCGATCCAGCGAGCGCCAACGAGATTGCCCGCATCGCGTTGACTCATGCAAGGTTTGAGCATGATGAAAAGACGATCGTTGGTGCGAGTGTTGTGCGGCTGTGTGATCGCCGTGTCGTCCGGTGGCTCCGCCGCGCCTGGCAGCGCGCAGCTTCTGGCGCAGGGCTCGACATCCACAAAGGGCCTGGTAAATGTGACGGGGGAGTTTCGCGAGGATGGATCGTGTCAGGTCTTCGCGGACGGCAGGCCCGTTTTCAAACCATCTGACAGTGCGCAGACGACGTACATTCACGACGCGACGATGAATCTTGCGCCGCGCGGATTCGATGCGCATGAATTGTGGTGTGCGCCGAGCGGTCCTCGACAGCCCACCATGCCTCCGATCGATCTCGAGGCACGCTCGTTCGTGGTTCTGCTTTACGCACCGAGCGGACAGCTGGTGCAGCCCCGTAGGTATGACGTGCGATCCGGCATACCTACGTCGGAGGCCGCGAATCGTCTCGTCGGTGCAGGGTTGTTCGGAATGAGTCCTCAGGTGACAGTCGACTCGTTGCCAATCCAGATCGGGCTGGTTTATCTGATGGGAATTCGAGGGACGGTGGACATAATCCGTGTCGACGCCAACAGGGTGGTGGCGAAATTCGCGTTCGGTGCACAACCGGCGCGATCACTATGAGCTTGGCGCAGTGATCAGATCACGCGCCCTTATCGGGACGCGTGACGCCGGACGCCGGATGTGATTGCGATCAATATTTCGCGAGGTAATTGTCCAGCTCCCACTTGCTCACCTGCATCATGTACTCGCTCCATTCCTCGCGTTTTGCGGCGAGGAAGTGGCGTGTGACGTGGGGGCCGAGCGCGTCACGGATGACCTCGTCCTTCTCGAGTTCGTCGCAGGCTTCGTTGAGATCGTGAGGAAGGTCGTCGATGCGCAGGCGCCGGCGCTCGCGGTGTGACATCTCCCAGATGTTCTCGTTGACAGGCTCGCGGTAATCGGCGCGCGTTTCGATGCCATCCAGGCCGGCGGCGAGCATTACAGCGAGAGCGAGATACGGATTGGCCGAAGGGTCTGGCGCGCGGTGCTCTACGCGCGTGCCGATCTTGCGGCGCGCGGGGATGCGCAGCATCGGAGATCGATTGCGCATCGACCATGCGACATTGGCTGGCGCTTCGTATCCAGTGAGGAGTCGCTTGTATGAGTTTACGAGCGGGTTTGTTATCGCCGTGCACGCGCGCGCGTGCTTGAGCAGACCACCGATGTAATGAAGGGCGGTTTCGCTGAGTTCGTACAGACCGGCTGCATCATAGAATGCGTTGTCGTTGCCGCGAAACAGCGACTGGTGCGTGTGCATGCCGCTGCCGCTCTGACCGAAGATCGGCTTGGGCATGAACGAGGCGACGAGGCCGAACTGCTGGGCCACGTATTTGACGACAAACCGGAAGGTCGTGATGTTGTCGGCGGTGCGCAGAGCATCGGCGTAGCGAAAGTCGATCTCGTGCTGGCCGTGCGCTACCTCGTGATGCGCGGCCTCGACTTCGAAGCCCATCTTCTCCAGTGCAACCACGATCGCTCTGCGCGCGTCCTCGCCAAGGTCGGATGGAGCGAGGTCGAAGTAGCTCCCGACATCGTGGGTGGTGGTGGAGACGTTGCCTCCGGCACCGGGCCGGAACATGAAGAATTCGGCCTCCATGCCAGCATTCATCCGGAAGCCCATGGCCTCCGCCCTGGCGACCGCGCGTTTGAGAACCCAGCGAGGATCCCCCTCGAAGTGATCGCCATCGGGGGTGTGCACGTCGCAGATGACCCGGGCGACCCGGGCATCGGGGTCGCCCCACGGATAGACCTGGAAGGTGGACAGGTCCGGGACGAGGAGCATGTCGGATTCCTCGACGCGTACGAACCCTTCAATTGAAGAGCCGTCGAACATGATATCGCCGTCGAGGGCCTTCTCGATCTGGGAGGAGGGGATTTCGACGTTCTTGTTGATGCCCAGGATATCGGTGAACTGGAGCCTGAGGAATCGGACACCTTGTTTCTTTGTGATGTCCAAAATTTCCTGTTTTTGCATTTTTTAGCCCGGTTTGCTTGCGATTGACAACCTAAATATGCAGATTGCTACCCTGCTTGTGCAAGTTTAGCAAATTCCTCATCACACCAGGCCTAGCCGCCGCCTCCAAAAATGCCTACCGCCCGCCAGTTAGCTGTCCAGGACATCTCCGCCCGCATCACCGACGAATCATCGACGCCGGTGCCCCTCCGCACGTCCGAGTACTTCGGCGTCAATACCTTCGGCGCGCGCCAGATGCGCGAGAAGCTGCCAAAGGAGATCTACGTCAAGCTCCTCTCGGCGGTCCGCCAGGGAAAGAAACTCGACCGTGACATCGCGCCCACAGTTGCGCAGGTGATCAAGGATTGGGCTGTATCGCGAGGAGTGACTCACTTCACCCACTGGTTCCAGCCCCAGACCGGACTGACAGCGGAAAAGCATGACGCATTCCTCACCTTCGACGATGAGTTGGAGCCGATGGAATCGTTTTCAGCGGCGCAGCTCATTCAGAGCGAGCCGGACGCGTCGAGCTTTCCGTCGGGTGGATTGCGCGCAACATGGGAAGCGCGCGGTTACACGGCATGGAATCCTGCAAGCCCGGTGTTCATCGTCGAGAGTGCCGGCGCGCGCACGCTGTGCGTTCCATCAGTGTTCATCGGCTATAACGGCGAGGCGCTCGATGAGATGACGCCGCTGCTGCGCAGCTCCGACGTCCTGTCACAGAAAGCGACCGAGCTGCTCGAGCTGATGGGCGACCGCGGCGTGCGACGAGTCTACACGACACTCGGCGCAGAACAGGAATACTTCCTGATCGATCGCACCCTGTTTGCGATGCGTCCGGATCTCGTGATGGCTGGCCGTACGCTCATCGGTGCTGCACCGTCGCGCGGACAACAGCTGGAAGATCACTACTTTGGCGGAATTCCGGAGCGCGTGCAGGCATGCATCGCGGAAGTGGAGCACGAGCTGTACAAGCTGAGCGTGCCTATCGTCACGAGGCACAACGAAGTTGCGCCGTGCCAGTTCGAGATGGCGCCAATGTTCGAAGAGACCGACATCGCGGTGGACCACAATCAGATAGTGATGGCGACACTGCGGCGCATCGCACTGCGTCACGGTCTGCAGGCGTTGCTTGCGGAGAAGCCATTCGCTGGTGTGAACGGAAGCGGCAAGCACTGCAACTGGTCGATGGCTGTGCGCTCGGACGATCCGGCAGTCGATGGGGGCAATCTTCTGAAGCCAGGGAAGACGCCGCATCAGAACATCCGCTTCCTCCTCTTCCTCGCGGCGGTGCTGCAGGGAGTGAACAAACACGCAGGTCTGCTTCGCGCGGCAATCGCAACGTCCGGCAACGAGCACAGACTCGGTGCGAACGAGGCGCCGCCGGCCATCATCTCCGTATTCATGGGATCGATGCTCACGCGCGTGATCGACGAGATCATCGAGGGCAAGAGCACCAAGAGCGCCGACCAGCAGATGATCGGACTCGGCGTCGCCAAGCTGCCGGAGATCGAGAAGGACAACACCGATCGCAATCGCACGTCGCCGTTCGCATTCACGGGACAGAAGTTCGAGTTCCGCGCGGTCGGCTCGAGTCAGAGCATCGCCTTCCCGATCGTTCTGCTGAACGCCGCGGTCGCAGAGGCGATTTCTGATATCACCGAGGAACTTCGTGAGGAGCTGAAGGACGGCAAGCGCGACTCCAAGTCGATCGACGAAGCTGCGCTGAAGGTAGTGCGCAAGTCGTTCAAGGCGAGCACGCCCGTCCGGTTCGAGGGAAACAACTACTCCGCCGAGTGGGTGAAGGAGGCCGAGAAGCGCGGACTGCTGAATCTGCGCCGTACTCCGGAAGCGTTGCAGCAGCTCGAGACCAAAGAATCACGCAAGACCCTCACTTCGCTCGGAATCTTCACGAACGAGGAGCTGGACTCGCGTTATCACGTTCGACTCGAGCGCTACACCAAGGACATGCTGATCGAGCTGCACACGCTCCGCGAAATGGTCGATACGTTCGTCATTCCCGCCGTACTTGGCTACGCCGGATCGCTCTCCAGCACGGCAGCGCAGGCGAAAGCCGCCGGAATCACGGTCATCCCGCAGATCGGAATCGCCAACAAGGTCGGCACAAAGATCGAGGAGCTGCTCAAGCGCCACGACAATCTCGTAGGCGTGATTGCCAAGGCTGAATCGATGCACGACGATCCGGGTGCGCAGGCAAAGCTGCTCACGAGCAAGGGCGCAGCAGCGATGGAAGCCGTGCGCGAGAAGTGCGACGAGCTGGAGCTCATGGTGAGCGACAGTGACTGGCCGCTGCCCAAGTACCGCGAGATGCTGTTCCCGGTCTGATTACCGGTGATGCAGGGAAACCGGGGAGACAATGCTGTCCATTGTCTCCCCGGTTTTGTTTCAGTTGGAGAGCGATCCAGGTTTCATCTCGTCCGTCACTTCCCTTCCGAGCCGAAGCACGCCGTCAATCAATACGTCCATATCGGACATGCGTGCGCGGTGGTTCACGTTCGCAATTCGAATCGCGAATTTGCCGTCGATGATCGTGCTGGATGGAACGGCGAGCCCGCATTCCTGAATGCGAAGCAGCACCTCGGTGTTGATTGCATCGAGCATGTCATCGGCGATGCCCGCCGGTGCGTAGCGGATGCAGGCGATGTTGAGCGGCGCGGGCGCGAGCAACTCGAGATCCGGGTGCGCTTCGACACGCTCGGTGAGGTATCTGACCTGCGCGACGTTCTGCTCGACCATGCGCACCAGCTTGTCGACGCCGTCGGCCTTGAGCGATAGCCAGGCCTTGAGCGCCTTGAAGCCGCGCGTGAGATCGATGCCGCGATCGGCAAAGGGCAGCCCGCCCGCAATGACACCTCGCGTCGCGGCGGTCAGATAGCTGGCTGGTGCCGCGTACGTCGCCACGTGCACTTCCGGATCGCGCACGAGCACGCAGGCGCACTCGAACGGCAGGTCGCCCCACTTGTGCAGATCGAAGCCGAGTGAGTCGGCACGCTCGAGGCCCGCAACTTGTGGGCGCAGTTGGTCCGACAGATAGGCGAGCGCGCCGAATGCGCCATCGACGTGGAACCACAGATTCTCGCGGCGACAAAATTCGGCGATCGCAGTGAGATCGTCAGATGCTCCCGTGTTCACCGTGCCAGCTGTGCCGACGACGCAGAACGGTATCATTCCAGCAGCGCGATCCGCCGCAACCATTTCGGCGAGCGCTGCCATTTCGATTCGGTAATTCGAGTCCACGGGCACACGCCGGAACGCTCTGTCGCCCAGGCCCATGAATTCGGTCGCCTTGCGCGCCCAGCCGTGAGTCTCGGAAGATCCGTAGAACACGAATGGACCGCGCTGTGGCGCGTCCGGCCATTGCTGTACACCGTCCTCGCGCACGTCGATGCCCAGCTCCCGCGCTTTCGCAAAGCGCGCAACGCCGAGTGCCAGTGTGCTGGCCATGGTGCCGCCGGTAACGAGAACTCCACTTCCGCCGGGCATTCCGAGCAGTTCAGCCAGCCAGTCTATCAACTGTTGCTCCACCAGCGCCGGCGCCTGATTGAAACCAGCCATGTGCGGATTCAGTCCGGAGGCGAGCATGTCGGCCATCATCCCCAGCGGAGTTCCGTTGCCCTTCACCCAGCCGAAGAATCGCGGGTGCAGGTTGCCGTCGGGATACGGGAGCACGTTCCGAACGAAATCGAGATACGCCGCTTCCGCACCGACACCGGTGCGCGGGACCGGCTCCGCGAGTGCCTTTCGCACCGATGCCGGCATCTCACGCCATGCGGGTTGCTCGCGCAGGCTCTCCAGATGAGCGAGCATGTCGTCCACCATGCGGTGCGACAGCGCGCGAAATTTTTCCCATTCTTCTGGCGAAGCCGGGTCGAACGTTTCTTCAGGCGGATTGTTGGGGGACGTCATCTCGTATTGGTTCAGATCTGCATCGCAAGCGGCGCGCGATGCCTGAAAGAACATAGCGGGCGGAGGGTGAAATTTGCCAATGCTGTCCAGCGGGGCATCCACGCGACGGGACTGGATATTGCGTAACCATCTTGTTACATATTCCTGCATGCCTCGTGTCATTCCCCGGACAGACCCGTTCCACGCGGTCGCCGATCCAACGCGGAGGGCGATCCTGGACCGCCTGCGGCGCGGTGCCGCGCCTGCGACCGAGATCGCGGCCGGATTCAGGATAAGCCGCCCCGCAGTGTCGCGACATCTGCGGGTGTTGCGCGATGCGCGCCTGGTGCGGGAGCAGCGCCGCGGCGGAATCGACGGGCGACAACGCGTCTACGAACTGACGCCGGCCCCGCTCACCGACGTTGCGAAGTGGATTGCCGGCTACCAGAAGTTCTGGCCGTCCAACCTCGCGAATCTCAAACGGCACGTCGAGGGTAGTACGGATTGGACCTTCGATCGCCCACCGGAAAAGCCTCAGTCATGAACGACGCAATGACCCTGGAGCTCGCAGCAGCTCCGCACGTCGAGAAGGACGACGTACGCGACAACGATCGCGATAACGATCGCGACAATATCGAGACAACCATCGAACTGGCCGCATCGCCCGAGCGCGTCTTCGCTGCTCTGACGGATCCGCAGGAGCTCGCGGCGTGGTGGGGCTCGGAGGACACGTATCGCACACGCGACTGGCGAATCGATGTGCGGCCAGGCGGCGAATGGAGCGCGCGCACCATCGATCCATCCGGAAACGAAGGCTCGATACATGGCACGTTCACAATTGTCGATCGCCCGAGTGTGCTGGAGTCCACGTGGCGTGCAAGCTGGGACGAGATGGGCACTACCACCGTCAGATACGATCTGTCGCCGGCGATCGTGCACGACGCTCCCGGCACCCGGCTCACCGTTACGCATACGGGCTTCAATGGATTCACAGCATGCGCAAGCACCAGCGGCGCTGCGTACGCGATCGCGCTCGGCGCCGTCATCGGCGCGCTTGCGCACTCGAGGCATGAGCGGCGCGTGCCCATCTGCGCCTGGTAGCATCTGTCACGCACGATCGATCAACACACAACTCATAAAGTGATGTCGACCCTCTACACACCTTACGTCACCGAGCGCTCGTCTCGCGGAGAACACACATACGACGTGTTCTCGCGACTCCTCATGGATCGCATCATCTTCCTGGGGACACCGGTCACCGACGACGTCGCGAACGTCATCATAGCGCAGCTGCTCTTTCTGGAAGCGGACAATGCAGAGCGGGACGTACATCTCTACATCAACTCGCCCGGCGGATCGGTATCAGCCGGACTCGCGATCTACGACACCATGCAATTCATGAAGGCGCCCGTAAACACGATCTGCATGGGATTCGCGGCGAGCATCAGCTGCTTCCTGCTCGCTGGCGGACGCGCCGGCAAACGATCGGCGCTACCGCACTCGCGCATCATGCAGCACCAGCCGTCACAGACCGGTGGTGGCGGCACTGCATCGGACGTCGAGATCCAGGCGCGCGAGATAGTGTTCCTGCGCCGCAAGGTGAACGAGCTCATGGCGAAGCATACCGGGCGTCCGGTGGAGCAGATCGAGCACGACTTCGATCGCGACAACTACATGTCCGCCGAGCAGGCAAGGGACTACGGAATCATCGACCATGTGGTGACGCACAAGGGCGAGGTCATCGAAGCGAGCAGAGAGCCGGCGACTACGGTGTAGCCGGCACTTTCCCGTTCGGTGTCAGCTTGTCGATGGCACCTGGAAGCACCTGCGCCAGCTTGGCGGAGAGTTCTTCCGGGGGGATGCCGAACTTTGCCGCAAGTTGCGTCATGGCATCCGAACCCAGTGCTGCGTGGAGCTGGTCTCCGGTTATCGGCTCGTTCGCTCCGGTTCCGACCCATGACTTCACGGTATTGCCCAGCCCCTGCGACTCCAGCTGGCTCACTATTCCCTGCACGCCGCCATGCTTCTCGATCAGGCCATTGACGACAGTGGCCATCTCGGCGCCAACGACGCCACCCAGTAATCCGTCGAGCAGTCCCATGGTGTATCCTGGTTCGGAGGTGGTCCCGTCAGTCGGACGGGCTGATCTGAAGTTGCGTTTCGTTCCCGTTCTTCGCTACCGCGCGTCCGACGATGATGGTGATGTTGTCCGTGCCACCGCCATCGAGCGCATCCTGCAGCAATCCTTCGCACGCCTCGCGCGCGGACGTCATTCCGCGAAGCCGCTCGGCGATCCGCGCGTCGGACACGTGTTTGGTGAGACCATCGCTGCAGATGAGATGAATGTTCTCCCAGCTTGCCGCGAGGCGCGTGACCACCGGTGCCGTCTGCTCGCCGCCCAGTGAGCTGGACAGCACGTTCGCCCACGGCGACGCGAGTGCTACCGGGCGCGTCATCACTCCCTGGTCGATGAACTCCTGCGCCATCGTCTGATCACGCGTGATCTGCGTCAGCACGTTGTTCCGGAACAGGTAGTAACGTGAATCGCCAACCTGGAGCAGATAGATCCACGGCCACACGCCGATCCACAACGTCAGGGTCGTAGCCATCCCGCGCAGGTCGCTATCATCGCGGGCGCGCTGCAGCACCGCGTCGTGACTCGTTATTGCCGCCTTCTGCAGGACGTCCACGAAGTCCTCTGCCTGTGCGTCGGACTGGTAGTAGCAGAGCGCGCTGTGTATCACGTATTGCGTGACCGCTTCGAGCGCTATCCGACTGGCCTCCTCGCCAGCGAGCTGTCCGCCCACCCCGTCGGCGACCATTGCAATGAAGCCAGCGCGCTCGTTGGACGCGCGAAGCTGTTCGGCTTCCGGAAGTGAAGTCGCCTTGATGTCGAGATGCTTGCGGAGGGACCCAAGCAGGAAATGATCTTCGTTCGTCTTGCGAACCTTGCCGGGGTGCGTCAGCCCCCAGACATCGATCTCTTCATCGAGCGGCTTGCGCGGCGTGGACGACTCGTCATCATCTGCCACTTGCAGTTCACCAGGTATGAAGCTGTGAGTCAGGCCGGCAGCGCCGGGCGAGAGGGCCAAAATGCCGACAATGGCGAATATATCCCGGGTACCGACGGGTAGCTACCGCGAGGGCTGGGAGAGTCGACCCTGCTTGCGGCTCTTCACGCGCACGTAGTGCCGGTGGGCCTTTTCGCGCGAGCCGCACGTCTCCATGCTGCACCAGCGGCGGAGGCCGTTCCGGCTGCGATCCACGTAAACCCAGCCGCAATCCTTGCCTGCGCACACACGCACCGAATCGGCAGAATCCGACGCGAGCACATGTGCTGCATTCCAGATGATCGGCCACTCGACGCAGTCCAGTCTGTCACCCATTCCGCTCCAATAGAACCGCGCGCGCCCGCGCTCGGCACCAATGCGTCGATGCTGGAGGGCGTCAGAAAGCCGACCGCCGAGCGCGGTGACGGAGCTGTTGAACGCATCGCTGATGCGCGCTCTTCCATGCGCTCGAGCGGTCGCGTTGAAGGCATCGTGAAGGATTCCGCGCAACTCACGCGCGCTGGCCAGCGCGCGATCGGCCTCGTCCCTGTCGAGACGCGCGCGACTGCGTAGCTTCCGCGCAACGCGCGCATCGACAACTCCCGCCTGCACGGCCCACCTCACGAGCGATTCGTAGTCGGAAAGCAGATCCACGAGCAACTCATCGCCATTCCACTCCGCAGTGTTCACGAAGTCGAGGCTCGGCTCTCCACCTATGAGCCTGAATTCGGGCGGCTCGCCTTTGCGCGACGCTGGACTGCCAGTCATGACTGGAATATATAACCGGTATAAGCGCCTTGACAGGTGTGAGAGGCAGGCGATAGTATACGACCAGTTAGATCGGCCAAACAGGTAAGAATCCGTTACTGCCAGGAAAGTATTCGAATGACCGTTGCCGCTCGAAAAGAGGATGCGCCTGCACGCCCCGCACACCATGTCGAGGCCGCCGGCGGCTCCGGCCGCGGCATGGCCTACCTGGCGCTCGCCGCAGCCGGCTGCTCCTGGGGGACGGGTTTCTACTTCGCCAAGGTCGCGCTCACGGAGATGGGCGTCGGCCACATGCTGGTGTACCGCTTCGCGTTCGGATGTCTTGGCTTGCTGCCAGTCGCGCTCCGCATTCGCGCCCTGCCGCGAGCTTCGGACATCCTGTTCTTTTTCGTAGCGGCCGCGCTGTACATACCGATCCAGTTTCTGGTGCAGTTCGAAGGACTCGCACGCACGACTGCCTCGCACGCGTCGCTGATGGTGGGCACGCTCCCGCTGACACTTGCGATAGCCGCGGTCATATTCACCAAGGAGCGCCTCGATCGTGTCGGATGGTCGATGATAGTCGTTTCGACGATCGGCGCGATACTCATCGTGCTCACGGCGCATCAGGCCAGTGGCGCCGTTGGGGGACCAAGCCTGATCGGCGACCTGCTCGTGCTCGGCTCGCTGTTCGCGGGCGTCGCATGGGTGCTGGTCACGCAACGCGTGATGCACGCAGGGCATGGGTACTCTGCTGTCGCAATGACCGTGTACGTGGTTTTTCTGGGCAGCGCGATGCTATTCCTGTGGGTGTTCATCGCCGATGGCCCGCCTCCCGTGCATCTCTCCACGCACGTATGGCTGGCGCTCGCGGCCCAGGGATTCCTCGCGACGACGGCGGCAACACTGCTCTGGAACTGGGGCCTCAGGAGAGTACCGGCGGCCCGCGCCGGCATCTTCGTCAATTTCGAGCCGGTAGTGGGGTCGATACTCGGCGTCACGCTGCTAGGCGAGTCGCTGGGACCGGTTGCGATCCTCGGGGGCCTGCTGATCGTCGGCGCGGCCACCATATTCTCACTGAGAAAACCGGCCGCACACGAGGCTCGGCGCAGGGTCGCGTAAGGCAACGCCATCCTCGGCATCGGGCGCGGCTCCAACGACGTATACATTGCGTCCTTTCCAGCCACCGCCACAATCATGTACAAGCTCGCATCATTCAGTCTGACACGACAATTCAGTGCGGTCGCACTGTTGTCCGCATGCGTCCTGGCTCCAACAGCGCAGTTGACCGCGCAACGCGTCGAAGTCTCCTTCCCCTCGAGCGTGCACGCGACGCCGATCACCGGACGCCTGATCCTCATCGTCTCCCGCGACTCCGCTCGGGAGCCGCGTTTCCGTGCGGGCAGCTACGGTGGAACGCAGCCGTTCTTCGGACTGGACGTTTCCGCACTCGCGCCGGGAGCAACTGCAACGATCGACGCGTCAACCGCCGGATATCCATTCACGCTCGCACAGCTTCCCGCCGGAGATTACTACGTTCAGGCGGTGATGAACGTGTACACGCAGTTCCATCGCGCTGACGGTCACGTCATCTGGGGACACATGGACCAGTGGGAGGGACAACACTGGAACACGTCGCCGGGAAATCTCGTGAGCAATGTGCAACGCGTGCACGTCGACGCTGCCAATCCAATAAACCTCAAGCTGTCGCTCTCGCGCGTGCTGCCGCCCGTCACCGTGCCGGCAGACACGAAATGGGTCAAGCACGTAAAGATCCAGAGCAAACTGCTCTCGACATTCTGGGGTCAGCCGATATACATCGGCGCGACGATTCTTCTTCCCAAGGATTACGACAGTCACCCCAACGCGCACTATCCCGCGATCTATCAGCAGGACCACTTCTCGCTCGCGCCTGCATTTGGATTCACGACCGACAGCGGTGCCAGCTACGCTGCAGAGCGTACAATGCTCAAGGCGCGCACGGATGGTCGCGAGCCCGGATTTGATTTCTACAAGTCGTGGAACTCGAGCAACTTCCCGCGCATGATCGGCGTCAAGTTCCAGCATCCGACGATGTACTACGATGATTCATACGCGGTCAATTCACAGAACAACGGCCCGTACGGCGACGCGCTGCTCACCGAGCTGATCCCGTACATCGAGTCGCACTTCCGCGCGATTCCGAAGCCATATGCGCGCGTGCTCACCGGTGGCTCGACGGGCGGATGGGAATCGATCGCGCTCCAGGTGCTGCATCCGGATTTCTTCAACGGAACGTGGACGCTGTATCCCGACCCGGTCGACTTCAGCCGCCTGCAACTGGTGGATGCGTATGCCGACACGAGCGCATTCGTCGAGAACGAAAATCCAATCGTGGTGACGCCACGTTATATGAGTCGCTCATCCGAAGGCCAGCCTCAAACGACGCAGCGCGACCTGAGCAAGATCGAGTCGGTGCTCGGCAGCCACGAGCGCTCCGGCCAGCAGTTCAATGCATGGGACGCGGCATGGGGACCCGTCGGCGCCGACGGATATCCGCGGCCGCTGTGGAACAAGACCACCGGCACGATCGATCGCTCGGTCGCAACGTACTGGCGCGACCATTTCGACCTGCGCTACATCCTGTCGAAGAACTGGGCGACGATCGGTCCCAAGCTGCAGGGCAAGCTACACGTGTACGTTGGCGACATGGACAATTATTATCTGAACCTCGCCGTCTATCGCCTCAACGACTTTCTCGCATCGACCTCGTCACCCAGGTCAGACGCGGTATTCCAGTACGGCCGCCCGATGAAGGGCCACGGCTGGCAGCCGATGACCGACGCCGAGATGGTCCGCATGATGTCGAAGCGCATCACGGAATCGGCACCGAAGGGCGCGGATGTGACGTCGTGGAAGTACTGAGCGAGTAACCGACAAGTTGTCATTCCCGCGAAAGCGACTCCATGATCGTCATCCCCGCGAAAGCGACTCCATGATCGTCATTCCCGCGAAAGCGGGAATCCATGTTATCGATCTTTAAATGCGATGACCGCAGGAAGCTGGTCGGCAACACATGGATTCCCGCTTTCGCGGGAATGACGAGGAGGTAGCGGGAATGACGAGGAGGTAGCGGGAATGACGAGGAGGTAGCGGGAATGACGAATCTCGACGCACCCTACGCACTCACATCGACGTGTTTCATGTTCGGCAGGAAACCCGTTAGCAGTCCAACGGCTGGCAGGTACGAGCAGACCTTGTACACAAAGTCGATGCTCGTGTGATCTGCGAGCTGGCCCAGGAATGCTGCGCCAATTCCGCCAACACCGAACGCGAGACCAAAGAACAGGCCGGAGATCATTCCCACCTTGCCCGGCACCAATTCCTGCGCGAACACGATGATCGCTGAAAATGCCGATGCGAGCACCAGACCGATCACCACGCTCAGGATCTCGGTCCAGAACAGATTTGCGTACGGCAGCAGCAGCGTGAATGGAAGCACGCCAAGTATGGAGCACCAGATCACGAGCTTCCGGCCGTACCGGTCACCGATCGGGCCGCCGATGATCGTACCGGCGGCAACGGCGCCCAGAAAGACGAAAAGGTGGATCTGCGAGCTCTGCACCGATACGTGGAACTTGTTGATCAGATAGAACGCGTAGTAGCTGGTGAGACTCGCGAGATAGAAATACTTGGAGAACAGCAACGCCATGAGAATTGCCAGCGCAAACTGCACTTTCCTGCGCGACAGCGTGACGTGATCAGCACTGGCCTTGCCACGTGCCGGCGAGACGACCGATCGGTTTGCGCTGTACCAGGTGCCGACGTTCCACAGTACGATGATTCCGATGAGCGCCGCGGCGGAGAACCACGCAATGCTCGACTGTCCGAACGGAAGGACTATGAACGCAGCGAGCAGCGGCCCGATGGCAGAGCCGGCATTTCCGCCGACCTGAAACATCGACTGCGCAAATCCATGCCGTCCACCGGATGCCATGCGCGCGACACGCGACGATTCCGGATGAAACACCGACGAGCCGACACCGACGAGCGATGCGGCGACCAGCAGCGCGGGAAAACTCGCGGCTCTCGACAGCAGCAGCAGACCGAGCAAGGTGAAGCTCATGCCGGCGACGAGCGAGTAGGGCTGCGGCCGATGATCGGTGTACAGGCCAACCAGTGGCTGCAGCATCGACGCGGTCATCTGATATGCAAGCGTGATGAGTCCGATCTGGGCGAAGTTGAGCCTGTAGCTCGTCTTCAGCATCGGGTAGATCGCTGGCAGGAGCGACTGCATCATGTCGTTCAGCAGATGACAGAATGCAATCGCTCCGAGGATCTTGACGGTCGCGCCAGTGGTGGCGCGGAATTCTCTACTGCTGGTGGTCGCCAATCAAATCTCGCGTGTTGTCAATCAGTTCCACCAACAATATCGCGAGATTCATGACCACAAAGGCAGTCCTGCTGCGATTCTACCGCCTGCCCTGCAACACAGCGATCCCCGAGCTTATCGCGACGACCACCAGCATGATCGAAACCAGGATCGTACCGATCCCTATCGATACGTGCGATGTCAGAGCTGCGTTCCTGCCAGCATCGTGGCCGACGGTCAGTACCACGAGCGGGACCATCACTATGCCTACCAGACCAAGCACCGCGTCCGCGATCAGCGCGCGGCTCTCACGCAGAGCCAGCGAGGCTGCGACGCCGGCGATCGGAACCAGAAACAACACCAGCGCGAAGATGTTCAACCCGAAATCCGTCTTGGTCAGGAAGAGCAGTGTTTCGGGCTCTCCCGAACCGGCAAGTGACAGACGCACGAACGGAAAGAGAAGCATGAATGCGAGTGTGACGGCGAATATCGTACCGGCGACTGGTGGCACCATCGCATGAAAGTGCCTCGGCCGGTTGGAACCTGCGTATTCCACGACTACCTCCTTGACTGTGGACCTCTCGAATCATCGTGCATCGACCGTGCTCGCGCTAGCGGAGAAGTACACAACAAAGCAAAAAGGGCGGCCATCACTGGCCGCCCCCGAATCGTTACGCCGTCGACGGTTCGTTACCAGCCAGCCGGCGACCAGCTGCTCGCGAAGAGGCCGGTGCTTTCCGCCCATGGCATCTCCGCCAGGGCACCAGCGCCGACCAGCTCATCCAGGCTACGCACGGGGATAAACGGGTCCGGAATCGCCGCGGCCAGAAATTGTGCTGTCGCCGGATCGACGACGGGTGCCGGGCTGATGGTGATCGAAACGCACTGGGTTCCGTCGGCTGCGGTCACCACTGGAAGCCGGATCGTCGTACGCTCGCCCGGCGCGAGCGCCGGTATGGTCGCCTGTCTGGCCAGACTGAGATGGTCACGCGGCGCGACCGAAACCATCGAGACAGGGGCCTCGATCGTTCCACGGTTCTCGATCACCAGAGTGACCACATCCGACGCAGCGTGCGCGGCTTCCGAGGGCATTACCGCCGACACGATCGCCAGCGAGTAGTCACCGCAGTCGGAAATGCAGTTTCGCGCGGAGGAGTTGGCTGGGGAGTTGCCCGAGCGCGTGTGCGTGGATCGATCGGGCGATGCGGGCTGCGCGGACACGCGAACCGCAGCGGTGGAGCGCCGGACGTTTCGTTGAGCAAGGAGCTGCGAGGGTGCCAGAAGCGAGGCGGTGGCCAATGCCACGCCCAACGGCGATCCAAAGGTGCGCATACAATACCGGGGTTGAAGTCTTCCCTGGTAAGTGTCGGCTGGATCGGCCACGACTTGACCAGCGTCTCTACATGGGAATACTTCGTCATGGTGCAAGGAGCTTCTGGCACATTACACGCAGCATTTCCCCGGCCATGACAAAATCCACAGCAGCGATCTGTATCCTTGCGACCGCACTCGGTGCGTGCAGTCGCGGCGCCGTGCAAAAGGAGGATACCTCCGCCGGAGCACCGCCAACTCAGTCCGGAAGCGCACAGACTATGGCCGCGACAACGCAACAACCAACAGGGAGCAATGCAATGACGTTCAAACTCACGTCGTCCGCGTTCGTGGAGGGCGGCAACATTCCCACCAAGTACACCTGTTCGGGCGAGGACACGTCACCACCGCTCGCGTGGTCCGGCGCGCCAGCTGGAACGCGCAGCTTCGCTCTCATTGTAGATGATCCCGACGCACCGGATCCAGCCGCGCCCAAGATGACCTATGTGCACTGGGTGGCGTACAACATCCCGCCCGCGACGACCATGCTCGCTGAAGGAGCGGGCAAGGGTGCGATGCCCGCGGGAACCGGCAAGGGCTACAACGACTGGAAGAAACCGGAATACGGCGGCCCATGCCCTCCAATCGGACGGCACCGCTACTTCTTCAAGCTGAGCGCGCTCGACACGACGCTCGATCTCTCACGCCCGACCAAGGCCGACCTGGAGGCCGCGATGAAGGGCCACGTGCTCGGCACCGCTCAACTGATGGGTACCTACCAGAAGGCCAAGTAGCGGCGACCTCGCGAAGATGTAACGGCTCGTGTAACGCGAGTGCAACAGCGTGGGATCGTGGCGGTCCGGCACTCTGCGCGCGACATTATACCGCCATGCACACGATCCCATTTGCAACGAGCGCGGCGCGACGTATTCTCCGCGCCGCGCTCGTACTGACTCCGTTAGCGATCGCCCCGCTCGCAGCAGCTCACGCACAGCATGCAGATACGACAGCGTTGCGACACGTGCTGGATTCCATCGCCGACGCGCATCATGGCACGGTGGGCTACAGCGTGATCGATCTCGACGACGGCGATCGCATCTCGCGACGTGGCGATGAAACCTTTCCTACGGCATCGCTCATCAAGGTCGGAATACTCGTCACGCTCTACGATCAGGTAGCGAAGGGCAACATATCGCTCGATGACCTCGTCACGGTTCTCAAGATCGATCAGGTGCCGGGGTCGGGAATCGTGCAGTTCCTCCACAACGGAACCGAGCTGTCGATTCACGACGCGGCGTGGCTCATGATCACGCTGAGCGACAATACTGCGACCAATCTCATACTCGATCGCATCGCCATACGCCCCATGTGGGACAAGATGGAATCACTCGGCCTGCATCACACCAAGGTGCATGCGAAGGTGTTCAAGCGAAACACCAGCGTCGCGATGGACAGCTCCGTCAAGTACGGACTTGGTGTCACGACGCCGAACGAGATGGCGCACCTCTTCGAGCTCCTGGCCAACGGCAAGGCTGTGAATCCGCAGGCCGACTCGGCGATGCTCTACATACTCGAGCACAACGAGGACCAGACTCTGCTGCAGCGCTACCTCGATGGCGTGCGCGCCGCCCACAAGACAGGAGCGGACGATGCCGTGCGCACCGAATGCTCGCTGTTCTACCTCCGGCATCGCGTGGTCGCATGCGTGTTGACCAAGGACAACAAGGACACTCGCTGGATACTGGACAGCGAACCTCAATTGACGATGGCCCGCATGGGCTACGCAATATTCCAGGCCTGGGGACCTGCTCCACGCCCGCCTGCGGCAAAATGATTCCGCCGGCAGGTTTCCACGACCACATATAGGACGTACTCGCGTCTAGATTTACCCCCACGATGTCATCAGATCAGCCACAATCCACGCCGTCCGTCTGCCCGCGCTGTTCAGCGCCGGGCACGGGCCGCTTCTGCACCGAATGCGGCGCACCGCTCAACAGCGCTCCGTGCGCCTCGTGCGGTCAGCCACTGACTCCAGGCTCGAAGTTCTGCCACCACTGCGGCGCCGTAGCCGGCGCGGCCGCCGTTCCAGCTGCGACTGGCGGCGGAGCGACTCTGGCCAACACGCTTCCCTGGGCAGTTGCCGCTATCGCCTTCCTCACGCTCTTCGCGATGCTCGCGAGCCGAGGATTCAACGCCAAGCGCGGATCCTCAGTGGACGCGCCGATGAACGCGCTACCCAACCCCACGGTCGACGCAGGTCCGGCCGGCGCGATGGGCGGCGGGGATCCATCCGCTGCTCCGTTCGCGGGCGCCGCTGGCGCAGCAGGTGGCGCTCGCGCCCCGGATATCTCCCAGCTATCCCCGACCGATATCGCCAACCGGCTATTTGATCGCGTTATGCGACTAAATGACCAGGGGAAGGCCGACTCGGTCGCCTTCTTCGCCCCGATGGCGGTCCAGGCCTACCAGATGGTGGAGCAGGAGCAGGGTCATCCGCTCGACGCCGACCAGCGCTTCGACGTCGGACGCATTGGCGAGGTCGCCGGCGCACTGCAGATCGCGAAGGCACAGGCGGACACGATCCTGCAGCAGCACCCGGACCATCTGCTGGGCCTGCTGCTGGCGGCGCAGGCTGCCAAGCTGTCGGGCAACACTGCTGCGCTCAATCAGTACAAGGCCACGTTCGAGCGGGTCAAGGCGCGGGAGCTTGCCAAGAATCTGCCCGAGTACAAGAGACACAAGGCAGACATCGACGCCGGCGTGTAAGGCCCGCCCCCAAACGCATAACACTCACTAAATGACGACGATCCACCTCGCTCACTCGCCCGACTCGGATGACGCATTCATGTTCTACGCACTCGCGTCGGGCAAGATCGAGACTGATGGCATCAAGTACGTGCACGAGCTGCAGGACATAGAATCGCTGAACCAGCGGGCGCGCCGAGCGGAGTTGGAGGTTACGGCCGTGTCGATTCATGCGTATGCGTACCTGTCCGATGACTACGCGTTGCTCCCTCACGGCGCCTCCATGGGCGACCGCTACGGGCCCAAGCTCGTAGCCCGGACGCCGATGACGCGCGAGGAAACCATCGGCAAGCGCATCGCCATTCCGGGACCGCTCACCTCGGCATATCTCGCACTCAGGCTTTACCAGCCTGATTTCATCCCGGTCCCGACACATTTCGACAAGATCGAGCAGGCTGTGCTGGGCGGCGACGTCGACGCTGGCTTGCTGATTCACGAAGGGCAGCTAACGTATGCCGATGACGGGCTGCATCTCGTCGCGGACATGGGCGAGTGGTGGTTCCAGGAGACCGGCCTTCCGCTTCCACTGGGCGGAAACGTCGTGCGCAAGGACCTTGGGCCTGAGCTGATAGCCAGGGTTTCGCGGCATCTGAAACAGAGCATTGCCTATGGCCTCGACAACCGGAAGGCAGCGCTGGACCACTCGATGACGTACGCCCGTGGGCTCGAGCGCGACAAGGCGGACGAGTTTGTCGGCATGTATGTGAACGACTGGACACTTGACTATGGCCCGCGGGGACGCGAGGCTGTTAAACTGCTCCTTGACCGTGGCGTGAAAGCGGGTATCATCACGCGCGACGTACAAGTCGAATTCGCGGACTGATCGCCTGCACGTAATCGGCACGCATGGTAGTTGCGACGAATAATTGAGATCCTGATCGAAGTGCAATGTCGCGTGTATAGAAGGCACGCGACGTGCAACGCGCGACAGAGACATCTGAAATCCCCAGACAGGAGAGGGCAATGCCCAGCAGAGACGAGGTGCCAGAGACGTTCCGCTTCGCGGACGACGATGACGACGACCTCGGCGGATACGGTGGCGGCAGTCGGAGCCGCCGTTCACGTTACGACGAAGACGACGATGACGAAGGCGGCTGGAGCATAAACAGCGACAACAGCGACCAGCTCTGGGATAGCGCAGAAGACATCGACGAGGATGACGAGGACGCCGTAGAGGGCGAAGCTGGTGTCGAGGACGAAGAGCCGGATCTGTTTCCCACGAGCGCGGCCCAGAACATGGGGATCGAGGACATCGACGACGATGAAACCGGTCCACTCGTGCGCGCTCCAGGGCGCCGCGGCCGTCCGAAAGGCTCGGGCAAGAAGAACACATCTTCCGGCGGCAGCTCGATCTTCGAATCGCTGGACTCGTCGCTCAGCATCCCTCCCAAGAGCCCGATCGTCGACGACGACATCGAGGAGCTGGAGGACGAGCTGGATGATCTGGATGACGTCGACATCGACGAGGTAATCATCATCGAGCCGATTCCACCCAAGTCGGCCGCAAAGAGCGCCGGAAAGGCGACGCCAGCCAAGTCGGCGAGCAAGTCCGGTGGGAAGCCGGCACCGAAGCCAGCTGCGAAGCCGGCGGCGAAAGCGGCTCACAAGGCAGCGAAAACAGCTCACAAGAGCGCTGCCAAGCCCGCGGCGAAAAAGGCCGCAAAGCCTGCTGCAAAGTCGCATTCGAAGGCCGCTTCCAAGCCGGCCCCGAAGAAGACCGTTGCCAAGAAGGCCGCTGCAAAGAAGACATCAGGCGCACACAAGGGCGCCAGTAAGACGACAGCCCGGAAGTCTACGACTCATAAGGCTGCGGCGCGCAAATCGGCGCCGGCGGCAAGGAAGTCGGGAAAGACTTCCGCTAAAAAGAGCGCCAGTCGCAAGACGACCCATAAAGCCGGCCGCTCGTCCAGTCGGTCCGCGGGGCGCTCGCGGCGCTGATTTCGATCGGTTTGTTTCCGCAGGTACCGATCGACGAGAAGGCCCCTTCGGGGGCCTTCTTCGTATCATTCAATCGTACGATTCGACATTTTCCACCTCTGCCGCGCGGCCCGGTATGTGCCAGCGGTAGAGGGACAGACACTTCGACGACGCTCCGATCATGGCTCGACACCGCATTGAACCTCTTCGTCACGACGACGATGGTGACGAATTGAGCAACGACGACGGCTCTTCCTTCTTGCGCAGGTTGCTCGTATCGGGCGGCGCGCTACTCGGCGCCGCGGCGGCCTATAACGCGTACGCCAAGCGCGGCGTCGACAGGATTCCGAATTTCATAGGTGGCGAGGAAGGCGGCTGGAGCTGGCGCGGCCGGCGGATATCGTTCACGAAACGGGGCGAGGGGCCGGCGCTGCTCCTGATCCATGGAATTCATGCGGCGGCCTGGTCTTTCGAGTGGCGCCACAACGTCGATTACCTGGCCCGCGATCACACGGTCTACACGATCGACCTGCTCGGCTTCGGCCGGTCCGACCGGCCTGCGATCCGGTACACCTCGCGCACGTACATCGCTCTCATATCCGACTTTGTCGCCCAGGTCATTGGCGGACCCTGCATCCTGGTAGCGAACTCGCTCAGCGCAGCCTATGCGATAATACTGGGAGCGCGTGACCCGCACCGTTTCCCGGAGCTGGTGCTGATCCAGCCGACCGGACTGACGCGTCTCAACGGTGCGCCAGGTGTGGGCGGTGACGCTGGCCGCATGGCGATCGATACGCCGGTGGTGGGGACGGCTGCATTCAACGCCCTCGTATCGCGGCGCAGCCTCAGGCATTTCCTGGAAGAGGCCTATGCGGATAACACGCTCGTGACCGACGAGCTGGTCGCTGTCAGCTACGACGTCTCGCATCAGCGCGGGGCTCGGCATGCGCCGGCGGCGTTCATCGCGGGCCATCTCAACATCGACGTCCGGCGAGCACTCCGGCGCCTGCATCAGCCGGCGCTGTTATTTTGGGGCGAGGAGGCGCAGATAGCGCCCGTGGAAGAGATCCGGGGATTCAGAACGCTCAAGCCGGATTTCGACGTCCACATCCTCTCGCCAGCCGGCGATCTACCGCAGGACGAGCGTCCAGACGATTTTAACGTTATCCTATCCACATGGCTGAATCGCCGGTTGCCCTCCTCCGCGCCCACGCACGACACGCTCCCTGGAATGCCAGAGGGCTCGCCGCTCACGCCGCCAGTCTTGTAGACTCGGCAGGCATTCGTCCGACCAATGCGTCGGCACGCGCAGCGCCGTCCGCGCGATCGGTTCGTTTCTACGTTTCGGCGGGATTGATCGATCGCCCGCAAGGTACCGGCACGGCAGCAACGTATCATTACCGGCATCTGCTGCAGCTCCTGACCGTCAAGATCAGACAGCGCGAAGGTCAATCGCTCGATGCGATCAAGAAGGAAGTTCTGACACTGACCGGCGACGTGCTCGAGAAGCGCGTGGCGGGATCACTCGAGCCTGCACTACTCGTTCGCGCCGATGAAGTGGTGATGCAGGGCGACGAACCCGCGACGTGGCGCCGAGTGCTGGTCGCAGATGGCATCGAGCTGCACGTGCGGGAAGATTCCGGCGCTGCGGACGACGATGTCGTGATGGCGATGAGAGAAGCGGTGCGCGCTGCGATCGGAAGGAACGGTACGCGCGCGTAGGGCGCGGGCTCAGATCGTCGTCATTCCCGCGAAAGCGGGAATCCGTGTGTCCCTCGTCATTCCCGCGAAAGCGGGAATCCATGTGTCCGTCGTCATTCCCGCGAAAGCGGGAATCCATCTGCTGCCGACCCGTTTCCTTCTGTCATCGCACTCGAAGATCCATAACATGGATTCCCGCTTTCGCGGGAATGACGAATCTCGCTACGGCGCTTCGACAAGCTCCACTTTCTCCTCTCGATTCCACACCGTAACAATGAAGCCGACCAGGATTATCGCGCCGCCCACCAGCGTGGTCCATTTCGGGATTTCGTGAATCCCGGGCAATAGCGCTGCGAGTATCGTTGCACCAACGGGCTCGCCGAGCATCGTGAGGTTGACGATGTAAGCAGGCAGATGCTCCAGGGCCCAGTTCATTCCAGTGTGGCCGAGCAGCATGGGGCCGAGTGCCAGCGCGACGAATATCATGAGATCGCGCGGTGGTTGAGGCGCGACGTGTATTCCCGAGACGGCGGCTATGCACAGCAGTGTGACGAGGGCAGCGCTGTACACCAGTGCAACGTACGACCATGCGCCCAGCCGCGAGCGCAGTCTGCGCCCGACGACCATGTACAGCGCGGCGGCGAGCGCGGCGCCCACGGAGAGCGCATTCCCCAGCAGCGGGTTCGGTGTCGCAACCGTCGCTGCGCCCGTCATGAAATCCGGTACGGTTATCGAGATGGCACCGAGCGTGGCGATGCTCAGCCCGACAATCTGCCGCCGGCTCGGCGCTTCGTGCGCGATGAAGATCGACAAAATCGCGACGAAGCCCGGCTGAAGACTCGTCACCAGCGTAGTGGACGCTGCAATTGTCGTGAGATGAAGCGAGGCATTCCAGGACCAGAAATGCAGCGCCAGCACCGCGCCCGCGCCGATGGCGAGGAACCATTCGAAGCGCTCGAGCCGCGCGAACTGTCGCCACTCGCCCGTCGCCGCAAGCAACACGCCGATCACGACGAGCGAGAACGCGATGCGCCCAATGGCAATCGCCAGTGGATCGGCGGAAGACAGTCGCGTGAGCGGTCCCGCAACGGAAATACCGAGCAGCGATGCACCCAGCACCCAGCCGGGCGTAATTCGCGGTCCGGTGCGCTCGGCGATCGTGGCGTCAGTCGGGCGATCCATGCGCCAAGATAACAGCACAACAGGCACTCGCGCTGCTCGGTGTCTCAGAGTGATAGCGATCGAACCACATCGCAGATATTTCCGCAATGGCGCGACTCGACGCAGCAGAGAGAGTCATGCACGAGTAGCCGGCGGCGATTTGCATTCTGCCCGTCATTGCTTGCCCCCTGGGTGTCTGACCGCTACTCTCTCCGAACGTGGATACGCTGCGCAGTTTCAACACGCCCGCATGGGGCGAAGACCTTTCGTCCGTCTCGTTCCCGAAATTCGAAGGCGACACGGAAACGGATGTGTGCGTCGTGGGGCTCGGTGGCTCCGGGTTGTCGTGCATCCACGAGCTGCTCCGACTTGGACAGCGCGTCGTCGGTCTCGATGCGAACTCCGTCGGCGGCGGTGCCGCGGGACGTAACGGCGGCTTTCTACTCGCCGGCCTCTCCGCCTTCTACCACGACGCCGTCGCTGCGCTCGGCGATGCGCGCGCGCGACGCATCTATCAGCTCACGCTCGACGAGATGGATCGCATCACGGACGATGCGCCCGAAACCGTACGACGTTGCGGCTCGTTGCGGCTCGCGAGCTCTGAAGCAGAAGAGCGTGATTGCGCACTGCAACTGGCCGCAATGCGCGCCGACGGGCTTGCAGTCACGCCATATGCTGGTCCCGATGGACGCGGTCTCATATTTCCCGCGGATGGTTCGTTCAATCCGCTCGCGCGCTGTCACACTCTTGCACAACGTGCAGTGGAACTCGGCGCCACACTCCACGAACAGTCGCGCGCAGTATCACTCGGCAACGGCGAGGTGCGCACGAGCGACGGCCGCGTACGTTGCAGGCACGTCATCGTCGCCGTGGATGGACATCTCGAGCTGCTGCTTCCGGAGCTTGCAGGGCGTGTGCGCACCGCGCGATTGCAGATGCTCGGCACCGACCCTGCACCGGATATCGACATTCCGCGGCCCGTGTACAGCCGTTGGGGCTACGACTACTGGCAGCAGCTACCGGATGGCCGCGTCGTGATCGGCGGCTGCAGGGACAGATTCGTCGAAGATGAATGGACGACTGACACCGATCCAACGAGCGAAGTACAGCAGTGCATCGAGCGCGTTCTGCGCGATACTGTCGGCGTAACGCAGCCCGTACGACACAGATGGGCCGCCGCTGTTTCGTACTCGTCTGGCATCCTGCCTGTGATGGACCAGGTGCGGCAGGGAGTGTGGGCGATCGGGGGTTACAGCGGAACGGGAAATGTGATCGGAGCGTTGTACGGGCGAATGGTCGCGCAGATGGCGGTCACTGGAAAGTCCGACCTGCAATCCGCGCTCGCACCGAACGCGTAATCAGTTTTAGCAAAGTCGCGATCCCCGCGTGCAACCGGGATGACGAGGTACTACATCAGATACCGCGCGCCTCGCTCGCCGCGTAAATGCTCGGCGAGCACTCGGCGTGCTTCCGCGGCTTCGTCTTCGGACAGCCAATCCGCTGCGACGATCCGTTTCCCTCTTCCCTCCACCGCGAGCGCAACACGACCTGCGCGCATTACGAGCAACGCACCGGATCCGCGCGGCCGCGAGAGCGGATCGCGATCCATCCCCTCGAGCGCGAGCGTGTATGGATTCGCGGGATCGCTCGACGCGATGACCACGAACGGAGATTCCTGCGCATCCGAGCCCGCTATTTCGCGCAGCCGCTCGACCGCGTCCGGCAGCGCGAATTGCGCGCCGGCGAGTCCGCGCACGAAGTAACC
>Ga0207678_10000706_pt1 | contig 30472 bp, 26 predicted proteins | sample KBSC63metaG_FD_184319 | JGI IMG/M metagenome (GOLD analysis project Ga0207678, IMG submission 184319) | Corn rhizosphere microbial communities from Kellogg Biological Station, Michigan, USA - KBS C6-3 metaG (SPAdes) (version 2) | ecosystem: Host-associated > Plants > Roots > Rhizosphere > Soil ... | reverse complement strand
CGGGTCGTCGATGTTGGGCGGCTTGTCGGGACTGATCATGTTGTGCCCCGAGCTTTCGTCGTAGTAGCGATGGATCTGATCGCCGTAACGAGCTCGAACCTACGACGCCAAGCAGCAAAGCGCAGGGGCAGGGGTGAGCGTGTGCATCCCGCCGCTCTGCTATGGGGCATCAAGCGCCAGCGCGAGCGTCAGGGGGACTATGCAAGCGTGGGCGAGCAAAGCGGCATCCAGTCGGGCGAGGGCGGCCTCTGATAGGCAATTTCGCGCGAGAATACGAACAAGAGCGAGTGCAGTGAGCAACACGATTGAGCAGGCGGGTGTGAGGCAGGCTTTGACGATCTGCCCGATCCGCGCAGGCAAACAGGGATATCAGTACCCACCGTTGCCACGGGCGCTGAGGATTGGGGGGACGTGACGGGATGGGGCAACTTCAAACTCGACTGGCTCGACTCGCACTCCAGCGAAGGCCACGGCGTGACGCTGGGGCAGGGCCGCCACCGCCGTCGGCCGCATCGACGGGCCGCTTCCCAACACGATCTATGTCGGCCTGGCGGTGGTCTTGCACGCCAACGGCACTCTGAACCTCCACCTTCAGCAACGTCCAGATCACGGGCGGTGACGGTGTGCACCTGTCGCCGTTCCCGTTGCGCCTGCCGCACTGCTGGCCTCGCCAGGCGGTGGCGCCGTCCCATTGCGCTGGCAGCAGTCCTTCAGTGCCACCAACTACGCCGTGATGCGCTCCGCTTCAAGCGCCGGTTCCTACTCAACCATCGCAGCGGGATCACGGGCAGCAGCTGCACGGACACCTCGGTAACCAATGGCGCAGCGTCCTTCGGCTGTCGAAGACCGCGCAATCAGGGCTCATCTCGGGCCCGACAGGCCCTGAATGGTCACGCGGCAGGAAATGCCGCGTGAGAGTTCGAGCCATTCGACTTCGCCGCCGAGTTGCTTCACTCGTTTGCGTACGCCGCCGAGCCCGAGGCCATGCGACCACGCACGCGGATCGCGGCCGATGCCGTCGTCGACCACTGACAAGGCAAGCCGGTCCCCTTCGAGCGTGAAATCGATGTCGACCCGACGAGCCTGCGCGTGGGCGATGGTGTTGCTGACCAGTTCCCTCAGAACGCGCGTCAACGCCGACCACTGCACCACCGTCAACAAGATGTCTTCGTCGAAGTGACAGGCCCAGCCGAGTTCGATGTGCGCAGCTGTGAGGCGTTGTGTGAGGTCGGCCTTCCATTCGGCTGCGGCATGCGAAAGTCGGTGGCTCGGCGCTGCGAGGCCGCGTGTGAGTGTCTTCAGGTCTTGCAGAGTGTGGCGAACGTACTCTTCCATTTCGGGCGAGTGCGCCTTGTACATCAGCGTCAGCAGCCGTGCGCCGATGTCGTCGTGCAGGTCTTGCGCAAGGCGTGCTCGCTCTTCGCTGCGACCTTGCTCGACGGCCTTGTCGAAGGCCACTGCGCGCCGCAGCTGCTCGACAATGCGGTCGGCAAGTCGCGCATCTTCCGATGTGAAAAGCCGACGTCCGCGATGCGCGAAGCGCAGGATGATTGAGCCACCGCCTCCTTGCATGTCTTCGTTGCCATTGGTGCCGCCGCCAAGTTGCGGCATCGGAAGAATGATGGCGGCACCGTCGGCGGCGATGCGCGTCTCGCCGCTGCGCTTGTCGACAATCAACACCTCGATTGGTTCGAACAATTCGCGCAGCAATTGAGAGAGCAAGGCGGGAGTGCGCTCGGGGTGAATTTCCACCTCGCGTGCGATACGGTAGAGCTGCTCGAACATTCGCTCGGTGGTGAGCATGCTGTTGCCGAGCAACTGGTTCAAGATCCATTGTCTTGCGCCGGCATAGACGCCCAGTGACAGGAAGAGCGACAAGGTCAAGGACGCGAACTGTCCGAACGAGAACACCGCGACGAAGAGGAGGTCCAATGATGTCGCAACCGTGCTGATCGCCGCCAGTAGCGAGAATTCACGCATGATCTGCTGCGACTTCGACAGAAAGGGCACCAGCAGCAGCAAAGACGCGAGAAAAACGTACCAGATCATCGATCCGGTGGCGGCAATGTTGTGCTGCACACCAGGGGCATAGGTCGCAGTCGCGAGCGCGATCGTGAGCAGAATCCAGGTGCTGACGCCTACTGCGCAGAAACGCCGCAGCACGATGGCGAAGGGGTGCGGTTGGATGCGGTACGACCAGCTCAAGAGCCCCATCATCAAGAGGCCCTGGACGGACACGCTGATCTGCGTCCACCACCAAATGTCGGACAGGACACCTTGCACCGCCAGCCCTGCGATTACGGCGGCATAGAGCCACGCGGCCAACGCGATCCAGCCAGAGCCTGGCAATCGTCGCGGATGCCGGGAGATCGCGTTGATCATCGCTGCCCCGGTCACAAGATCGACGCCCATGCGTAAAGGCATGTCCAGGCGCGGGAATGGCATGGGCAGCGCGAGCTCGAGTGTCGACTCGACGGCGATGAAGACAAGGTTACCCGTCTGGCACAAGGCCATCACGGCATACAGCAGATTCAAACCCGTTGGTCGCGCCAGCAGCACGATCATGGCCACCAGGTAGAGCACAAGACCCAGCGCGCTGAGCAACCAGAACATGCCTCCGAGCCCCGCGAAGCCGCGACGCTTCAACTGCAGGTCCACCATGTCGCCGTCGGAAAAGAGCAGCTTCACGCTTTGCCGCGACAAGGCGTTTGAGATCTGCTCGTGCATGGCGCGATGGCGCTCGCGATCGGTGTCGGAGATGAGCCAACGTGAGGAGCGTTGCAGCGTGAGCAAGTCCGCCACGGTGACGGACACATCGCCGCCCACGATGCCGATCAATGCATCCCCGATGTGCGGCTTGAGTATCGGATCGTTTGATGTGGCAAGTTCGAGGCGGCCTTGCGCGTTGGCGCGCCAGGTGCCGTCGATGTGCGGTGGGTCGCTCAGCCAGCGTGCGAGGAAGAAGAGACCCATGCACCCAAGAAGTGCGGCGCCCACCAGTAGGCGAAGGCGCCAGCCCATCCATCGAGACAGGTTGTGTTCGCTGGTGAAGCCTCTTTCGAGTAGCCCTGGGTCGAATGCGAATTCGGCGCTGCTCATGCCCATCGTGGCCCGGCGGTCGCGGGAAGGATGATCAAAGCCGCCGAGGCTTGTGCTCGAGGCAGCCACATGTGGTCCCGACCGTTAGACCAAGCCTTGCTTACTTGCCAGTACGGCCGCTTCGGCGCGGCTCGACACGTTCAATTTTTTGTAGATGGACTTGATGTGGTCGTTGACCGTGAACCACTTGATGCCCATCAGGCTCGCGATTTCCTTGATCGTGAAGCCCTTGCTGAGATAGGTCAGTACCTCGCTCTCGCGGGGGGTAAGCCGCTCATGGTCCAGTGGCGCGCCCTTGCCCAGCGGCATGGGTCGGCTGCTTTGGAATCCCGAGGTCGAGGCCAACGGGGTGAAGCCCGATTCGCCCCCTCCAATGCCAGTCCCGGAGCCATGCCGGAAGTGCGTCAGCAGCCGGCGCGCAATGGCGGGGGACAGCGGCGGCTGCCCCCGAACGATCTTTTGAAGTTCTTCGACCAGCACCTCGAAACGGTCTTCCTTCAGCAGGTAACCGTCCGCACCGCATTGCAAGGCGGGGAAGAGGTGGTCGTCGTCGGAGTACAGCGTTGTAACGATCTTGGTGGCCGGGTAGCGGGCCAGCTCGCCGAGGAGCTCCATTCCATTGCCATCGGGCAACTCGAGGTCAACGAGGATCAGCTTGAAAGGGTCGTTCGGCGCAAGGCCGCTCTGTCCACTTTGCAACGCAATGTTTCGGCGTGCCGATTCAAGGTCACCGGCTTCGGTAATCACAATGGTGTCGGAGAAGCTTTCGCGCACCACCCGGCACAGGAAGCTGCGCGCCACGGGGTTGTCTTCGACGATCAGGACCTTGACTGCCATGGGGCGGCACTCTTTCATGAGAAGCGAGCATCGTAGCAGCCCCAAAGCATTCGGCAGCCCCTAAGTCGTGGCCGGAGGTCATGTCCTTCGACGGCCTATTGCCATGGGGACTTGATCAGGGCTGCTGGAAGGCCTTTGCAGCCGCTCGCAAACGATCCCGCAGGTCGGTGCGTCCTTGTTCATCTCGGTCAGCCGTGGATCGAGAAGTACTTCGGAACGCTGAAGTCATCGATCCCAAGCTCGAACTTGAGCTACACCTTGCCAGTTCAAGGCTTGCGGGCCAATGGGGTCGTCGCAGATCCAAGCGTGCATGGTGTCTGCCCAATCTACTTATCCCGAACGATCATAAGCAGCAGCGACGCTGATTCGAGTCACGCAGGTGACGACTCCCTACAATCACCGGATGCGCATTCTCATTGCCAATGACGACGGCTATCTCGCACCCGGCCTCGCTGCATTGGTGCAGGCTTGCGAAGGACTGGGCGAACTCGACATCGTCGCCCCGGAACAGAACGCGAGCGGTACCTCGAACTCCCTCACCCTCAATCGACCGCTCTCGGTATACACCGCCGCTAACGGCGTGCGCTACATCAATGGGACGCCGTCCGATTGCGTCCACGTGGCGCTGACGGGCCTGCTCAAGCATCGACCCGATCTCGTCGTCTCGGGCATCAACAACGGCGCCAACATGGGCGACGACACGCTGTACTCGGGCACTGTCGCGGCGGCGATGGAGGGCTTCCTCTTCGGCATTCCGGCAATCGCGTTTTCGCAGGTCGACAAAGGCTGGACGCACCTCGATGCCGCCGCCCGCGTGGCACGCGAAGTCATCGAGCATGCGCTGCGACAGCCGCCGGGGCAATCCCCTTATCTGCTCAACGTGAACATCCCGAACCAGCCCGACGCGCAGAAGCTGCCGCGCAGCATCACACGGCTCGGACGCCGCCACGCGAGTGAGCCGGTGATTTGCCAAATGAGTCCGCGCGGCGACGCGATGTACTGGATCGGGCCGGCCGGCAATGCCCGAGAAGCAGGCGAGGGCACTGACTTTCATGCAACAGCGACGGGCCGAATCTCAATCACGCCCTTGCAGATCGATCTCACCGACCATGCAGGACTGCCTGCGTGGCAAAGCTGGCTATTGAAATGACTGACAACGCCCGTCGCGCGCCGAAGTTTCCGCTGAGGCTTGACCAGATGGCCGCGCCGCGCAAGAGCCTTGTCAATGCGCCGCAAGGCAGTGCGGTATCGCCACTGAAACCATCAACACCCGCACCGGTCACCCCCCGCACGATTTTTCGGCCGCAACAACCCTTGCATCACGCGGCCGCTGTGTCGTTGCGCAAGGCGTCGCCGACCGGTCTGGGCCTCGACTCAGCGGGCATTCGCAAGCGCATGACCGATCGCCTTCGTGCAGAAGGTTTGAGCAACGATACCGTGCTCGCAGCCATGGCCGCGGTGCCGCGCCACCAGTTCGTGGACGCGGCTCTCGTGACCCAGGCCTACGAAGACACCAGCCTGCCGATCGGCCACGGCCAGACGATTTCCAAGCCCTCGGTCGTCGCACGGATGATCGAGTTGCTGATGGGCGGCGCCAATGCACGGGCGAGGGCGGCCGGCCCCGGCCAGCTTGGCCGCGTGCTTGAAATCGGCACAGGTTGCGGTTATCAGGCGGCGGTGCTTGCGCAACTCGCCAAGCAAGTTTTTTCGGTCGAACGGTTGAAGCACTTGCACGATAAAGCCCGAGAATTGATGGCGCCGCTTCGGCTATCCAATGTTCGACTCGTGTATGGTGACGGTATGTTGGGCCATGCGCCCAACGCGCAGTACGACGCGATCATTGCGGCTGCGGGCGGCGAGGCGTTGCCCACCGCGTGGATGGATCAATTGGCCGTGGGTGGCCGCATCGTCGCGCCGGTGCGCGAGGGCGTCCGGCAGGTGCTGGTCGTGGTCGATCGCCATGACCAAGGCTTCCACAGAAGCATTCATGAAGTGGTTCAGTTCGTCCCATTAAGATCGGGGACGGTTCGATAGTTCGATAGTCGCAAGTACGAAGTGAAGAGGGGATGGCACAGCTGATGGTGATGACGAAGAATCGCAAGCTCTGCGGCGTGCTTGCTGTCGCGGTGTGGATGCTCGCGGGCTGCGCGACGTCGAAGAACCATGCGCCGGTCGAAGACCGAGGCACTTCGACGCGATCGCTCGCAACGGCCGTGGCAGTCGTTCCGGCTGCGGGCGATCCGACCAAAGACGCGCCAAGGCCCGGCGCAGAAAACGCAGGGAAGGTGGGCTACTACACGGTCAAACCCGGTGACACGCTCATTCGCATCGGGCTCGAGAACGGGCAGAACTGGAAAGACGTCGTGAAGTGGAATGGATTGGACAATCCGAACCTCATCGAGGTGGGGCAGGTGCTCCGCGTCATTCCGCCGGCACCTCCGGCGCCGCCGCCCCCTCCCGCTGCTGACATCAATGGCAACAAGACCGCCAAGGTGGAAGTCAAGCCGCTTGCAAGCGCCTTGCCGGCCAGCGGCGCGGCATCAGGTGTCGCGGTGGCCGCTGCCGGCACCCCATCGGCCCCCGCACAGAAGGAAAATGACGACGACGTCAACTGGATGTGGCCGGCCAATGGTGCCGTCGCCGGCCCGTTCGACGATCTGAAGAGCAAAGGCCTCGCCATCACTGGCAAGGCAGGTGACCCAGTGTTTGCTGCTGCAGACGGTCGCGTGGTGTATGCCGGGTCAGGCCTCCGCGGTTACGGCAACCTTGTGATCCTCAAGCACAACAACACGTATCTCACGGCTTACGCACACAACCAAACGCTGCTGGTCAAGGAAGACCAGACGGTGCGGCGCGGCCAGAAGATCGCCGAAATGGGGTCAACCGACGCAGAGCGCGTGCAACTCCATTTCGAAATTCGCAAGCTTGGCAAGCCGATCGATCCGGCCAAGCTCCTGCCGCCACGCTGAGATGTGGCGGATGCCCGTTCAAATGATCAGGAGCCACCATGATCAAGCGGCGTACCTCATCGAACGGGCATTTTCACGACGGGCAGATCACTCGCATTCCTGATCCTGCTGTCGAACATGACCTCGGGTACGCGATGATGGACATCGTCATGCCCGCTGGCCTGGATGGTGAAGTCGCCAACGTCAACGGCCAAGTGCCGACCGGAACCGCCAACGTACACGAACTGGCGGCCGGCGACGGCGAGATCGGCAACACGCTGCAAACGTACCTGAGGGAAATCCGCCGCGCACCGCTGTTGACGCCACAGGAAGAATTCGAGACGGCGACGCGAGCGCGGACGGGCGATTTCCAGGCTCGCCAAGCCATGATCGAACACAACCTGCGGCTCGTCGTCAGCATTGCAAAAAACTACCTCGGCCGCGGGCTGCCCATGACAGACCTGATCGAAGAGGGCAATCTGGGCCTCATGCATTCGATTGGCAAGTTCGAGCCTGAGCGTGGATTCCGTTTCTCGACCTATGCTTCATGGTGGATCCGACAGAACATCGAGCGCGCGATCATGCATCAGGCCCGTCTCGTGCGGTTGCCAGTACACATCGTGCGCGAGCTGAATCAGGTGTTGAAGGCGAGGCGTGCACTGGAAGCTGAGTCTGGTCGCAACGGCATCCATGACAAGCAGGTGCGCGTCGAGGACGTCGCTGCGGCGATTGGCCGACCGGTGCAGGTGGTGAGCGACCTGCTGCGGTTTTCTGAGTTGCCAGCCTCGCTGGACGCACCCATCGACCGCTACCCCGCCGACAACAACAACGCCGAGTCCATGCTCGACAGCGTTGCCGACGAAGGCGCCACGGATCCGATGAGTCTGACGCTCAGCAACGAGGTCGAGCAGCTGCTCAAGCACGGGCTCGATGAGCTGAACGAGCGCGAGCGCGAGGTGCTTGCCGGCCGTTATGGGCTGCACGACCGCGAACCTGAGACACTCGAGGTGCTGGCAGAGCGGCTCAAACTGACGCGCGAACGCATCCGGCAAATTCAGCAGGAAGCCCTGCTCAAACTGAAGCGCCGGATGATCCGACACGGCGTTGACCGCGATTCCATTTTTTAGAGCTTGAATGACCTGGCCTGTACTCGTATTCGATATTGAATCCATTCCTGACGTGGCCGGCCTGCGCTCATTGCGCGGACTCGGCGCGAACGTAGCCGACGACGAGGTCTACGCGCTCGAAATGGCCGAGCGCAAGGAGGCGGGCAAGAGTGACTTCATGCCCCTTCACCTGCAGCGCATCCTTGTCATCTCCTGCGTTTTTCGGAACTCCGAAGGATTGAAGATTCACTCGTTCGTCGATCGCGAGACCGACGGCATGAGCCAGGAAGGCAAGGTCATCCAGACCTTCTTCAATACGATCGAAAAGCACGTGCCGCAGCTCGTGAGCTGGAACGGCGGCGGGTTCGATCTGCCAGTGCTGCACTACCGTGGTTTGCGCCACGGCGTTGTCGCCAACAAGTATTGGGATCTCGGCGAGGACGACCGGGAATTCAAGTGGAACAACTACATCAGCCGGTATCACATGCGGCATCTGGACTTGATGGATTTGCTGGCGATGTACCAGCCGCGTGGTAGTGCACCGCTCGATGCGATGGCCAAGCTCTGCGGATTTCCGGGCAAGTTGGGCATGGACGGATCGCAGGTGTATCCGACGTATCGCGAGGGCAAGCTCGAAGAGATTCGCAGATATTGCGAGACGGACGTGATGAACACCTATCTCATGTACTGCCGCTTCCAGATGATGCGGGGCGGATTCACCCAGGTGGAGTACGAGCGCGAAATTGCGTTCGTGAAGGAGACGCTTGCGGGGAGCACGGAGCCGCATTGGGAAGAGTATTTGCGGGCCTGGGCGTAACCCCCGACTACGAGCTGTGCGCGCAACAGTCATGGATGGTGGAAGTGGGGCATGCGGCGATCTGCATCATGTTCCCGGAGATCGGTACGACGCGGCGCGGTGGGCATGGCATCGTTGTCATGGAGTAATGGCGCTTGGCTCGCACAGTTCGCCAGCCCGGGATAATCCGCTCCATGACAGCGAGCAATGAATGGTTGAAGGTCGAGTCCCTCGACCTCGAAGGGCAAGGCGTGGCCCACAACGCCGAAGGGAAAGTCGTCTTCATCGAGGGCGCCCTGCCAGGTGAAGAAGTTCAGGTGCAGGTGCACCGCAAGAAGAACAACTGGGAGCAGTCGTCGATGACCTCCCTGCGCCGCGAAAGTGCGCAGCGGGTGGCGCCGCGCTGCAAGCACTTCGGTGTGTGCGGCGGTTGCAAAATGCAGCATTTTCATGTCGGTGCGCAGATCGCGACCAAGCAGCGTGCTCTGGAAGACGGTTTGTGGCACCTGGGCAAGGTGAAGCCAGAACGCGTGCTGAGACCCATCGAGGGACCGTCTTGGGGTTACCGGTATCGTGCGCGGCTCTCCGTACGCTATGTAATGAAAAAGGGCAAGGTTCTCGTTGGATTCCACGAGCGCAAGTCGAGTTACGTGGCCGACATGGACAGCTGCGAGGTACTGCCCCCGACCTTGAGCGCACTTTTGACGCCACTTTCAGAGCTTGTGGCCAGCATGGACCAGCGCGATCGGCTACCGCAGATCGAGGTGGCAATCGGTTCGTCGGTGACTGCGCTGGTATTGCGTCACCTTGAGCCGTTGACGGCGGGAGATCTGGCGCGTTTGCGTGCCTTCGCCGCCACTTACGCCATTCAGTGGTGGTTGCAGGCAAAAGGGCCGGACTCAGTTCAATTGCTGGACGAAGGAGGCCCCCAGCTCGACTACGTGTTGCCCGAATTCGGCATCACCATGCCCTTCAAGCCGACAGATTTCACCCAGGTCAACCACCAGATCAATTCGGTTCTTGTTAGTCGCGCTTTGAAGCTGCTGGATGCGCGACAGGATGAACGAGTCATCGACTGGTTTTGCGGGCTGGGTAATTTCACGTTGCCAATCGCCACGCAAGCGCGGGAGGTGTTGGGCATCGAAGGTAGCGAGCCGCTCGTGACCCGGTCACGCGAGAACGCCGCGTTCAATGGACTTACGGCAAAGACTCGTTTCGTCGCGCGCAATCTCTTCGAGATCAACCCGGTCGAGCTTGCGACCTACGGGGCAGCGGACAAGTGGCTCGTTGACCCTCCTCGCGAAGGCGCGTTCGCTCTCGCGAAGGCCATGGCCGATCTGCACGAAGACCCGTCACTAGCGCCGGATTTCGGGGCGCCCAAGCGCATTGTCTACGTGAGCTGCAATCCGGCGACTCTGGCACGCGACGCGGGTCTCCTGGTGCATCAGGCAGGCTATCGCTGCGTGGCAGCGGGTGCGGTGAATATGTTCCCGCACACGGCGCACGTGGAAAGCCTCGCGGTATTCGAGAAGGATTGCGCGCAGCAATGAAAAACGGGGCCTAAAGGCCCCGTTGACGTGATGCTTGAACTTACTCGCGTTCGCTGCTCAAGGCGCCAAGCAGAACGAGCAGGTTCTGGAAGATGTTGATCAAGTCCAGGTAGATCTGCAGCGTGGCTGTGATGTAGTTTGTCTCGCCGCCGTCAATGACCTGCTTAATGTCATACAGCAGATAAGCTGCAAAGAGTGCTACCGCGGCCACTGACATCGTGAGCATCAGAGCACTCGAATGCAAGAAGAACATATTCAGCAGGCTGACGACGATCAAAGCGACAATGCCGACGGTCAGGAACTTGCCCATGCCCGATAGGTCGCGCTTGATGATGGTCGAGAGACTTGCCACTGCGAAGAACACGCCAGCTGTGCCCCCGAAGGCGGTAATGATGAGCGAGGCGCCGTTCTTGTAGGTGCCGAGTACGGCGCCAAGCAATTGCGACAGCATCAAGCCCATGAAGAAAGTGAAGCCCAGCAGCACGCCAACGCCCGCGGCTGAGTCCTTGGTCTTGTGGATGGCGAAGATGAAGCCGAACGCGCCCCCCAGAAATACGAGCAGGCTCAACCCCATGCCCATGCGGGCGAAGATGCCAGTGCTGACGCCGATCCAGGCTCCGAATACGGTGGGCACTAGCGACAATGCCAGCAGCCAATAAGTGTTGCGCAGCACACGGTTGCGCTGCTCTGCCGAGATGATCGAGCTGCCACCGTAGACGGTTTGCAAGCTTTCGTTCATGTAACCTCCAGATTGAATGACTTGGGCTCAGACCCACCACGGGGAATTCTAGTTCCCCTTTGGGGCAGTATGTGGGTATGCGGAGCGCTTTCACAAGAGGAACACGGCGGGAATCCGGTGCATCTTCCTGTCGTTGCGAACATTGCATGCGGAGAACGTAACATTTTCGCGTTCCAAATAATAGGAAATGCGATGAATCAGAAACCGGTATTGACTCTCGAAGAAGTGAAGAGCGTGGCGGTGGCTGCCGAAGCGGAGGCCCAAGCCAATCAATGGGGCGGTATCAATCGCCATTGTTGACGACGGCGGTCACATCTTGTGGCAACAGCGGCTGGACGGTGCGGCGCCTCTTACGTCGCACATTGCGCCCGCAAAGGCACGCACGGCGGCCCTGGGCGTCGCGAGAGCCGCATTTACGAGGAAATGATCAACGCCGGACGTCCGTCTTTCCTGAGCGCGCCCTACGTCGAAGGTCTGCTCGAAGGAGCGGTGCCAATCATGGTGCAAGGGCATTGTGTGGGGGCCGTCGGCGTTAGTGGCGTGAAGTCTGATCAGGATGCGCAGATTGCAAAAGCCGGCATCGTGGTACTCGGTCTATGAGGCCTCATCAGATATACTGGTAAGGTTTACCCGCAATCACCCCCGCCCCAGCGAAACTCCTGCTGTTTCCCATCCGGATTCGAGCCGCGAAACGATCGAAGCGCGTCAGATGATGTGCGCGAGGCGACCGCAAAGGCAGAGCTGGGCGCAACGTTGGAGTCTTCCTTGCTGCCAGTTTCGTCTCCCGCTCTTCTCGCTCTTTCAGACGGAACCATCTTCAAGGGCAGCTCGATCGGTGCCCCGGGTGAGACGGTCGGTGAAGTGGTGTTCAACACGGCTCTCACCGGCTATCAAGAAATCCTCACCGACCCGAGCTACTGCCGCCAGATCGTTACGCTGACATATCCGCACATCGGCAACTACGGCGTTGCCACCGAAGACGTCGAAGCGAAAAAGGTTCATGCAGCGGGCTTGATCATCAAGGACCTGCCGGTCCTGAAATCGAACTTCCGCGCGGCGATGACGCTGCCTGAATACCTGAAGCGCGAGGGCACAGTGGCCATCGCGAACATCGACACCCGTCGACTCACGCGCGTGCTGCGCACGAGTGGTGCGCAAAATGGATGCATTCTCACGTTGCCCGAAGGGGTGGCGATCACTGAGAGACACATCTCCGACGCCATAGCCAAGGCCAAAGGTGCTCCGAGCATGGCTGGGCTGGACCTCGCCAAGGTCGTGAGCCAGGCCGAGCCCTACGAGTGGACTGAAACCGAATGGGTGCTTGAGACCGGCTATGGCAAGCAGGCGGATCCCCGCTTCCACGTCGTAGCCTATGACTACGGCGTCAAGTTCAACATCTTGCGCATGCTCGCCAGCCGCGGCTGCAAAATCACCGTCGTGCCTGCGCAGACGCCGGCTTCCGAAGTGCTCAAGCACAAGCCCGACGGCATCTTCCTCTCCAATGGCCCCGGCGACCCGGAGCCTTGCGACTACGCAATCGCCGCTACGCGTGAGTTGATCGAAACGGGCATCCCGACCTTTGGCATCTGTCTCGGCCACCAGATCATGGCGCTTGCCTCCGGCGCGAAGACCTTCAAGATGAAGTTCGGCCACCACGGCGCGAACCATCCCGTGAAGGATCTCGATAACGGTCGAGTGAGCATCACGAGCCAAAACCACGGTTTCGCAGTCGATGAGAAGACGCTGCCGTCGAATCTGCGGCCTACGCACGTGTCGCTCTTCGACGGTACCCTGCAAGGCCTCGCTCGCACGGACAAACCCGCTTTCTGCTTCCAGGGTCACCCAGAAGCCTCCCCCGGACCTCATGACATTGCCTACCTCTTCGACCGCTTCACAGATCTGATGGCTGCGCGCAAGACGACGGAGAAAAACTAAATGCCAAAGCGCACAGACCTCAAATCCATCCTCATCATCGGTGCTGGTCCGATCATCATCGGCCAGGCGTGTGAGTTCGACTATTCCGGCGCTCAGGCATGCAAGGCGCTGCGCGAAGAGGGTTATCGCGTCATCCTCGTCAACAGCAATCCCGCGACGATCATGACTGATCCGGAGATGGCCGATGTGACCTACATTGAGCCCATCACTTGGCAGGTTGTCGAGAAGATCATCGCGAAGGAACGTCCCGATGCCGTGCTTCCCACCATGGGCGGCCAGACGGCGCTGAACTGCGCGCTCGACCTGCACAAGCACGGCGTGCTGTCCAAGTACAACGTCGAGATGATCGGCGCGAACGAAAAGGCCATCGAGAAAGCCGAAGACCGGCTCAAGTTCAAGGACGCGATGACCGGCATCGGTCTGCACTCGGCCAAGAGTGGCATTGCGCACTCCATGGAAGAGGCGCTGGCGGTACAAAAGCGCATCACGCACGAAATCGGCGGCACAGGATATCCGATGGTCATCCGGCCGAGCTTCACGCTGGGAGGAACGGGTGGCGGTATCGCCTACAACCCGGATGAATTTGAAGAGATCTGCAAGCGCGGTCTCGATCTGTCGCCGACCAAGGAGCTCTTGATTGAAGAGTCCTTGATTGGCTGGAAAGAGTACGAGATGGAAGTCGTTCGCGACAAGGCGGACAACTGCATCATCGTGTGCTCGATCGAAAACCTGGATCCCATGGGCATCCACACCGGCGACTCGATCACGGTCGCGCCGGCGCAGACGCTGACCGACAAGGAATACCAGCTCCTGCGCAATGCGAGCATCGCGATCCTGCGCGAGATCGGGGTAGACACGGGCGGCTCGAACGTGCAGTTCTCGATCAATCCCGAGAACGGCCGCATGGTCGTGATCGAGATGAATCCGCGCGTGTCACGGTCGTCGGCGCTGGCGTCGAAGGCCACCGGTTTTCCGATCGCCAAGGTGGCTGCCAAGCTGGCTGTGGGCTACACGCTCGACGAACTGCGCAACGACATCACCGGCGGGGCGACGCCTGCGAGCTTCGAGCCGAGCATCGACTATGTCGTCACGAAGATTCCGCGTTTCGCCTTCGAGAAGTTTCCGGCGGCAGATTCGCGACTGACTACGCAGATGAAGTCCGTGGGTGAGGTGATGGCCATGGGCCGGACCTTTCAGGAGAGTTTCCAGAAGGCTTTGCGAGGTCTGGAAACAGGAATCGATGGTCTGGCTGAGCGCAGCACCGATCGCGAAGAGATCGTGCAGGAGATCGGCGAAGCCGGACCTGAACGCATCCTGTACGTCGGCGACGCCTTTCGCATCGGCATGTCGCTGCAAGAGGTGTTTGAAGAGACAGCCATCGATCCGTGGTTCCTTGCGCAAATCGAACAAATCGTGCAGACCGAAAAGATGGTTATCGGCCGCACGCTCGCGAACTTGTCGGCCGAAGAACTGCGCTTCCTAAAGCAAAAGGGCTTCTCCGACAAGCGTCTCGCCAAGCTGCTCGGTACCAACCAGCATGAAGTGCGCGCTTTGCGCCACAAGCTGATGGTGCGCCCCGTCTACAAGCGCGTAGACACGTGCGCGGCCGAGTTCGGCACGCAGACTGCGTACATGTACTCGACGTATGACGAAGAATGCGAGGCCAACCCGACAGACCGCAAGAAGATCATGGTCCTGGGCGGGGGGCCAAACCGCATCGGGCAGGGTATCGAGTTCGACTACTGCTGCGTGCATGCAGCACTGGCGATGCGCGAGGACGGCTACGAGACCATCATGGTCAACTGCAATCCCGAGACGGTGTCTACCGATTACGACACCTCGGATCGCCTATATTTTGAGCCGGTGACGCTCGAGGACGTGCTCGAGATCGTCGACAAGGAAAAGCCCTTTGGCGTGATCGTGCAGTATGGCGGGCAAACGCCGCTCAAGCTGGCGCTGGACCTTGAACGTGCTGGCGTGCCCATCGTGGGTACGAGTCCCGACAGTATTGACATTGCCGAAGACCGCGAGCGCTTTCAGAAATTGCTGCACGAGCTGGGCCTGAAGCAGCCGCCCAACCGAACGGCTCGTACTGAAGAACAGGCGCTGCTGCTGGCGCAAGAGATTGGCTACCCGCTGGTTGTCCGCCCAAGCTATGTGCTCGGTGGCCGGGCGATGGAGATCGTGCACGGTGACAAAGACCTCGAGCGCTACATGCGCGAGGCTGTCAAGGTCAGCGAGAAGTCGCCAGTGCTCCTCGACCGCTTCCTCGATGACGCGATCGAAGTCGACGTCGATTGCATTGCCGACGGCGGAGACCGTGACGACAGCACGATGATCGGCGGCATCATGGAGCACGTAGAGCAGGCGGGGATCCACTCGGGCGACTCGGCATGTTCTCTTCCGCCCTATTCGCTCAGCGTTGCGCTGCAGAACGAACTGCGCCGCCAGGCCAAGTTGATGGCCCGGGCGCTCAAGGTCAAGGGCTTGATGAACGTGCAGTTTGCCATCCAGGGTGAGGGTGCTGACGCGGTCGTCTATGTGCTCGAGGTGAACCCACGGGCTTCGCGCACAGTCCCCTTCGTGTCCAAGGCCACGGGTCAGCCATTGGCGAAGATTGCTGCGCGTTGCATGGTCGGGCAGAAGCTGTCCGAGCAACGTGGCAAGGACGGGCTGGCGCCTCGCGAGGTGATTCCGCCGTATTTCAGCGTCAAGGAAGCTGTGTTCCCGTTCAACAAGTTCCCGGGCGTGGATCCGATTCTCGGTCCGGAAATGCGTTCGACGGGCGAGGTGATGGGTGCGGGGCGGACCTTCGGCGAAGCCATGCTCAAAAGCCAGTTAGGTGCCGGCTCCCGCTTGCCGACCAAGGGCAACGTTTGCATCACGGTAAAGAACAACGACAAGGCGCGTGCGGTACAGGTCGCTCGCGACCTGCATGCGCTCGGATTCGGCATCATCGCAACCAAGGGAACGGCTGCGGCCATCCTTGAAGGCGGCATCCCCGTGAAGCCCGTCAACAAAGTCAAAGATGGTCGGCCGCATATCGTGGACATGGTGAAGGCGGGTGAGATCCAGCTCGTATTCACGACGGTGGACGAAACCCGCACGGCGATTGCTGATTCACGCCACATCCGCCAAGCGGCGCTTGCGCACCGCATCACCTACTACACGAGCATGGCTGGCTGCGAGGCGGCGGTCGAAGGCATGAAGCATCAAGATGACCTTGTCGTGCTTTCCTTGCAGGAATTGCACACCGAACTGAGCGAGAAAACACACTAAACTCGGTGAACTCACCAAAACCGCCGCCGCCGGTGATCCTGGCGGCGGCTTCATTTTTTGCTTCAGGTAGGCACATGACCACCATTCCGCTCACAAAACGAGGCGCCGAAAAGCTCAAGGACGAGTTGCAACGACTCAAGTCCGTCGAACGCCATGCCGTCATCCAGGCCATCGCCGAAGCACGCGCTCAGGGTGACCTGTCCGAAAACGCGGAATACGAAGCCGCCAAGGACAAGCAGGGCTTTATCGAGGGCCGAATTCTCGAGATTGAAGGGAAGCTAGCAGCGGCTCAGGTTATCGATCCATCTGCGCTGGACGCAGGTGGCCGGGTGGTGTTCGGTTCGACCGTGGAACTCGAGGAGGAGGCCAGCGGCGCCAAGGTGACTTATCAAATTGTCGGCGACGACGAAGCCGACCTTAAGCAGGGGTTGATATCCATCAGTTCCCCAATCGCCCGCGCCATGATTGGCAAGGAAGCCGGTGACGTGGCCGACGTGCAGGCTCCTGGGGGCATCAAGAGCTACGAGATCGTTGACGTTCGGTATATCTGACGCATGACCACGACTCGCTTGCCTGCATGGCTCGCAGGCCAGTGGGCCGGCGCATTGTGGGGCGTGGGCCTGATCGGCGCGCCGGCAGGGTTTGCGATCACCTCCTTGCCTGAGATTGCCGGACGCATTGCCGCTCGGATGTTCATGCAGGAGGCCTACCTGAGCGTGGGGATCTCGGCGATGTTGTTCCTGATGTTGCGCAAGATGGCGCGACTTGCCGCGAAAGCCGGTGCAGGATCGGTTTTCGATGCGAACATGCTTCTCGTGCTGGGGGCGCTGTTTTGCACCGTGGCAGGCTACTTCGTCCTGCAGCCGATGATGGATGCGGTCCGGGCCGGGCGAGGGGACGTGTCGTTCGCAACCCTGCACGGCATTTCAGCTGGGTTCTACCTGCTCAAGTCTGTTCTGGTGTCTTTGCTGGCTTGGCGATTGACCAGGCGCTAAAGCTAAGGACATGGCCCAAAACAATTTCCCGTTTTGTGGGCGCAGGGCTGGCGCGCTGCGGCGTTGCTCCTCGCTTGTGGGCTCGCCACACGGCGCTCGGAGCGCCTTGCATCGCATCCAGCCCTGCGCCCACAAAACGGGAAATTATTCCGGGCCATGTCCTAAATCAATCCGCTGCAGATTTCTTCACACTGGTCTGACGCTTCCTTGCCCGCTTGAGTTCGCCGCCAGCGGCAATGCGCTGGTTGCCCAGCACCTTGATCTTTTTCACCTGCGGCCGGTGATTCCCGCTCTTCGAGAACTTCAGGACCTTGACAATCTTCGGTCCCTTCATGCGGTCTTCTTTGTCGGCCTTGACCTTCTCGGGGATCGGCCGCCACAGCACCAGCAGCTTGCCGATGTGCTGGATGGGCGCTGCGTGGAGCTTGTCGGTCAGGATGGTGAGCGCCGTGTCGCGCATCTCCCGGTCATCGGACATGACCCTGACTTTGATAAGCCCGTGAGCACTGAGGGCGGCATCGACTTCCTTGACGACGGCCGGCGTGAGTCCGTCGGCGCCGATCATCACGACAGGATCGAGGTGGTGGGCATCGGCGCGTTTTTCCTTGCGCTCGGAAGGTGTGAGTTGAATCGCAGACATGACCGTATTATCGACGCAGCATGAAAGTCAAATCGAAAAGCAAAAAGGTCAACAGACAGTGGTTATACGACCACGTCAATGATCCGTACGTGAAGATGGCGCAAAAAGATGGTTATCGCGCTCGCGCCGCCTACAAACTCAAGGAAATCGACGAGGAACTAAAGTTGCTGAAGCCGGGGCAGCTTGTGGTCGACCTGGGCGCAACGCCCGGCGCCTGGAGCCAGTACGTTCGCCGCAAATTTGCGCCAAAGGATGCAGGAGGAGCGGCGGCGGGTGAGCTTAATGGCACCATCATCGCACTCGACATCCTGGCCTTCGAGCCCATCGAAGGCGTGACGTTCATCCAGGGCGACTTCCGCGAAGATGAGGTGCTGGGACAGCTCGAAACTATGGTTGCGGGCCGTGAAGTGGATGTTGTCATGTCCGACATGGCCCCCAATTTGTCGGGCATCGAAAGCTCGGATTCCGCGCGTGTCACCGATTTGGTTGAATTGGCCGTGGCGTTTTCACAGAATCATCTCACGCCCAAGGGGGCCTTGATTTGCAAGGTTTTTCACGGCGGCGGCTACGGTCAGCTCGTGAAACTCTTCAAGGAACGCTTCAAGCTCGTCAAAGTCATGAAGCCCAAGGCATCCCGCGACAAATCGGCTGAAACATTTTTGGTGGGCATTGGTCTCAAGGCGCAGAAGGCTTCTGCCGAAAAGTTGGCATGAAAGCGGAGCATGAGTGCCAACACATGCCGATACACCTTCGCTAGGGTGGTGTTTAGCTGCGGTAAGCTGAGGCCTTGACTGGCATAAAATCGTCCGCATGTGCCGTGGAAGCCCGAGGCAAGTTGTTGGGCCGAGCGTGTTTTGACCCGGAAAAGGAGCCGCGGTGAACAATCAATGGTTCTCGAAAATCGCTGTTTGGCTGGTGATCGCCCTCGTGCTGTTCACCGTATTCAAGCAGTTCGATCGCGGCGCGACTCGCGCGAACGAGATCGGATATTCAGAATTCCTCGATGAAGTGCAGAGCAAACGCATTAAGAGCGTTCTGCTACAAGAAGGGCCGGCTGGCACCGAAATCCGCGCCAAGACGACCGACGACAAGGAAATTCGTACCACTGCCACGTACCTCGATCGAGGCCTTGTGGGTGATCTGCGCAATAACGGAGTCAAGTTCGACGTCAAGCCTCGCGAAGAACCATCGGTTCTGATGAGCATCCTGGTGTCTTGGGGCCCGATGCTGCTTCTCATCGGCGTGTGGATCTACTTCATGCGGCAGATGCAAGGCGGGGGCAAGGGCGGGGCGTTCAGCTTTGGCAAATCCAAAGCCCGCATGCTCGACGAGGCTAACAACACAACCACCTTCGCAGACGTCGCAGGCTGCGACGAGGCCAAGGAAGAAGTCAAGGAACTTGTCGACTTCTTGAAAGATCCGCAGAAATTCCAAAAGCTCGGTGGCCGTATACCGCGCGGTGTGCTGCTGGTCGGCCCTCCTGGCACCGGCAAGACGCTGTTGGCCAAGGCCATCGCCGGTGAAGCCAAGGTGCCGTTCTTCAGCATTTCAGGTTCCGACTTCGTTGAAATGTTCGTCGGCGTGGGTGCAGCCCGTGTTCGCGACATGTTCGAGCAGGCCAAGAAGAGCGCCCCTTGCATCATCTTCGTCGACGAAATCGACGCTGTCGGACGTCATCGCGGCGCCGGACTTGGAGGTGGCAACGACGAGCGCGAGCAGACCTTGAACCAGATGCTCGTCGAGATGGACGGCTTCGAAACGAACCTCGGCGTAATCGTGATGGCAGCGACCAACCGTCCCGACATCCTCGATCCCGCGCTGTTGCGTCCAGGCCGGTTCGATCGCCAAGTTTATGTGACGCTGCCCGATGTCCGAGGTCGCGAGCAGATCCTCAACGTGCACATGCGCAAGGTGCCGCTGGGTCAGGACATCCGTGCCGACATCCTTGCTCGCGGTACCCCGGGCTTTTCGGGCGCAGATCTAGCCAACCTGGTCAACGAAGCCGCACTCTTTGCCGCACGTCGCAATGGTCGCGTGGTCGAGATGATCGACTTCGAGAAGGCTAAAGACAAAATCATGATGGGCACGGAGCGCAAGTCCATGGTCATGGACGAGGAGGAGCGCCGCAACACCGCTTATCACGAGGCCGGTCACGCCCTGGTGGCGCGAATGCTGCCCAAGCAGGACCCTGTGCACAAGGTGACCATCATTCCGCGTGGACGTGCACTTGGCGTGACGATGTCGCTGCCTGAGCGCGACCGCTATAGCTACGACCGCGAATACATGCTTAACAAAATCAGCATGCTGTTTGGCGGCCGCATCGCGGAAGAGGTTTTCATGAACCAGATGACGACTGGTGCGAGCAATGACTTCGAACGCGCAACGCAGATGGCGCGCGACATGGTCATGCGATACGGCATGAGCGAGGCGCTTGGCCCAATGGTCTACGCCGAGAACGAGGGTGAAGTCTTTCTCGGGCGTTCGGTGACGAAGACGACCAATGTGTCCGAAGACACAATGCAACGAGTCGACGTCGAAGTGCGCCGCATCATCGACGAGCAGTACGCGGTCGCCCGCAAGTTGATCGAAGACAACAAGGACAAGATGCACGCGATGGCCAACGCACTGCTTGAATGGGAGACCATCGACACTGAACAGCTCGACGACATCATGGGCGGCAAGCCACCGCGCCCGCCCAAGGATTGGACTCCGCCGGCCAACAAGCCGGGTGGTCTGCCACCTCCGGTTAATCCAGACGGCGCACCGGCGGCCGCCTGATCGCACAGCGAGGTAGTAGAGCATTGAACGGGGCTTCGGCCCCGTTTCTCATGTAGCCTGGGAGAACCGGGGATGGGCTGCAGTCTATCGATTCCGGGCCTGGGCTACGAAGGGCGAGCAGTTCATGTTTTGGCAGACCACCCGCTTTCGCATCGATCTCGGGCAAACACGCGTGATGGGCATCGTGAATGTCACGCCCGATTCGTTCTCCGACGGAGGGAAGCACGCCACGGTCCGTGCTGCCCTCGATCATTGCGAACAATTGCTGAGAGATGGTGCGGACATTCTCGACATCGGCGGCGAATCAAGTCGTCCAGGCGCCCAAGCGGTGAGCGCAGCAGAAGAAATGGCGCGGGTGCTGCCAGTGCTCGAAGGCGCATGGAAGCTCGGGTGCCCGGTGTCGCTAGACACGGCCAAGACCGAGTTGATGCAGCGGGCGCTCGACTTGGGTGTGGACATCGTCAACGACATCAATGCCTTACGCGCGCCGGGTGCTGTGGAATGCGTGGCGGCTCATCCATCGTGCGGCGTGTGCCTGATGCACATGCAGGGGAAGCCGCGATCTATGCAGTTGGCTCCTTCATACGAGGATGTGCTGGTGAGCGTGCGCGAGTTCCTGGCCGAAAGAGCCAAGGCACTGGTCGATCAAGGAATAGCGGCGGGACGAATCGTCCTCGACCCCGGCTACGGCTTCGGCAAGACGGTGGAGCACAACTTCGAGCTGCTGCGCCGACAAAACGAGTTGAAAGCCATGGGCTTCCCCATCCTCGCCGGGTGGTCCAGAAAATCTTCGCTCGGCGCGCTGACTGGTCGACCCGCGAGCGACCGAATGACGGCCAGTGTCGCCGCCGCATTAGCGGCGGTGCAAAGAGGCGCCACCATCGTCCGCGTCCACGACGTTGGTGCCACGGTGGATGCCCTGAAAGTCTGGCGCGCTGCAGGCCTTCCCGGCTCGTAAGTCGTGCCTAGTGTCGCGTCAAGCCTCAAGTGTCGGTTGATTGCGCCGCTGTCGGAGCGCAGTGCAAGGTGCGCCGTCGAGGATAGCGATGCTATGGCGAGGAGGCGCAACACCGCAATGCGCTTCGAGAGCAAGCGAGCAGCCGACACTTGAGGCTTGACGCGACACTAGAGGGCGGCCCGTTCGGTTCGATAGGAGACAATCCGAAATTCGACGCTAAACGAAGTACCTCCCTTCCATGAGCAGAACATATTTCGGCACCGACGGCATCCGCGGTACGGTCGGCCAATCGCCCATAACGCCCGACTTCATGCTCCGTCTCGGCCATGCGGTCGGCCGTGTACTCCGGCGCAGTGAAGACCGTCCGACGGTGCTCATAGGCAAGGACACGCGCATCTCTGGCTACATGATCGAGTCGTCACTGGAAGCTGGCTTCGCTTCCGCCGGTGTCGAGGTTTTGCTGACGGGCCCACTCCCAACCCCCGGCGTCGCCTATCTCACGCGCGCCCTTCGTCTGAGCCTCGGTGTCGTGATCAGCGCGTCGCACAACCCTTTTGGTGACAACGGCATCAAGTTTTTCTCGGCACGCGGTGAAAAGCTGCCCGATGCGTGGGAGCTTGAAGTCGAAGCGTCATTGGCAGAAGACCCGCAATGGGTCGACTCGAAGCAGTTGGGGAAGGCCAAGCGCCTGGATGACGCGAGCGGGCGCTACATCGAGTTTTGCAAGAACACGTTCTCGAATGACCTCTCGCTGAAGGGGCTGAAGATCGTAATCGACGCGGCGCACGGTGCGGCCTATCGCGTGGCGCCGGACGTGTTTCACGAACTTGGCGCAGAAGTCACTTGCATTGGATGCAAGCCGGACGGCTTCAACATCAATGCAGGGTTCGGAGCAACCTCTCCGGCCAGGCTCGTCGAAGCGGTGCGCGAGCATCAGGCCGACTACGGTATTGCGCTGGATGGCGATGCCGACCGATTGCAGCTCGTCGATTCGCGAGGTCGCCTCTACAACGGGGACGAACTTCTCTATGTAATGGTGGCGGATCGGCTTGCACAAGGCCAAGCGATCAAGGGTGCCGTTGGAACGCTCATGACCAACATGGCCGTCGAGGTAGCGTTGAATGCGCGCGGCATCGAGTTCGTCCGTGCCAAGGTCGGCGATCGCTATGTTCTCGAAGAGCTGTCCGCCCGCGATTGGCTGTTGGGCGGCGAGGGATCGGGACATTTGCTGGCGCTAGACAAGCACACGACGGGTGATGGAATCGTAAGCGCCTTGCAGATACTCGAAGCTGTGGCGCGGTCTGGCAAGCCTTTGCCGCAACTGTTGAGCGAGGTCGCGCTCTTTCCTCAGGTACTGATCAACGTCAGGATCGCTCCCGGACGCGACTGGAGATCGAACCCGAGTCTTGCCGATGAGCAAAATCGTGTCACGCGCGAATTGGGTGATTCGGGGCGGGTTCTGATTCGACCGTCGGGGACGGAGCCATTGGTGCGGGTGATGGTAGAGGCGCGCGACCCGGCAGCCGCCAAGGCTTGCGCGGAGCGTTTGGCCGCGGCGCTTCTTCTCTAAACGTCGAGTGTGTGATTGGGGTGTGTTGCAATCAGTACCCTATTGATCAAATGCACGAAACCGTTTCTCGCAGATCACAGCCGCCTGTGTGACAACTGCATCTTCGAGTCATAAAAGCCCCCGACGTGGACAGCGCACATCCGCGCCTTACATGGTCTTGACGTAGCCGTTATTGACGTCGACAGCGGCGACCTTGGTTCATGACATGGAAGCTCAACACTGACTTGAGCAGTTCCTGGTCCGACGCAAGTTTCGCCATCGTGGACAAATTTGCGCGCGGGCGAACAACTCCAGCAGCTTATGAAGGGTGATGACAATCTCATGACCGTCACACGACTCCCTGCACCTGTAATGATGGACTCCCTCGTGTCACGGTTCTGTCACATGCTTTGCTTACAGTCCGAGTCATCAAAATCAGACGATCGTTGAGAAAGGCTCTCCATGAAGTTCTCGCTCCTGCGCCCAACAATCGCTGCCATCGGCTTCGGTCTCTTGGCCGGCAGCGTTAACGCTGAAGACGTCACCGGTGCCGGCGCTACTTTTCCGGCCCCGCTCTACGCCAAATGGGCCGATGCGTACAACAAGGCCACCGGCACGCACATCAACTACCAATCGGTCGGCTCCGGCGCCGGCCTCAAGCAGATACGCTCCAAGACCGTCGATTTCGGTGCGTCCGACATGCCGCTCAAAGACGACGAACTGGTCAAGGACGGTCTTATTCAGTTTCCGGTCGTCGTCGGCGGCGTCGTGCCGGTGGTCAACATCAAGGGCATCCAGCCCGGACAGATCAGGCTCACGGGTCAGATCCTCGGCGACATTTACCTGGGCAAGGTCGCCAAGTGGAATGACCCCGCGTTGACTGCGCTGAACCCTGGTGTGACGCTGCCGGACGCGGCGATCTCAGTAGTTCGCCGCGCTGATGGTTCGGGCACTAGCTTCATCTTCACGAATTACCTCTCAAAGGTGAACGCTGAGTGGAAGAGTAAGGTGGGCGAGGGCACGGCAGTGAACTGGCCGAGCGGTGCAGGAGGCAAGGGCAACGAGGGTGTCTCGTCCTACGTGCAGCGCCTGCCCAACTCCATCGGCTACGTCGAGTACGCCTACGCCAAGCAAAACAAGATGTCGTATGTGCTGCTGAAGAACGCGGCTGGCAACTTCGTGGCGCCTGATGATCTCAACTTCAAGGCCGCCGCTGCTGGTGCCGACTGGAGCAAGAGCTTCTACCAGGTGCTGACCGATCAGGCCGGCAAGGACGCATGGCCACTGACGGGTGCGACTTTCATCATGATGCACAAGACGCAAGACAAGCCGGCGCAGGCGGCCAGCACGCTCAAGTTCTTCGAGTGGGCTTATGCCAATGGCGACCAGATGGCCAGCAATCTCGAGTACGTTCCTCTGCCCGATTCGGTGAAGAACCTCGTTCGCAAGCAGTGGGGCGAGATAAAGGATTCATCCGGCAAGGTCGTCGCGTTCAAATGATCGGCATCAGATAGTTTCGACCGGCGCGATCCGCAGGGCCGCGCCGCTTACGCCCGCCTGGAGACACCGTGGCCGCTACACTTCCCGCATCCCACTATGAAAAGAACGAGATGCAACGCTCCGATCCGATGGGGCGGCCGCCCGCGATAAGACGAGCGGTACCCTGGGCCGATACGCTGTTTTCGGTTCTTGCCCATGGGGCTGCTATCTTCACGCTCGTGCTGCTGGCTGCCATCATTGGTTCGCTGATAGTCGGTGCATCGCCCGCCATTCGCGAGTACGGGCTGAGCTTCCTCTGGCGCAGTGAGTGGGATCCGGTCAAAGACCAGTATGGTGGTCTCGTGATGATTTACGGGACGCTTGCCACGTCCTTCATCGCGTTGTTGATTGCGGTGCCAGTGAGTTTCGGTATTGCCCTTTTTCTCACTGAGCTCTCCCCCGGCTGGCTGCGCCGGCCGCTGGGCGTGGCCATCGAACTGCTTGCCGCCGTCCCGTCCATCGTCTATGGCATGTGGGGTTTGCTGGTGTTCAGTCCAGTGCTGTCCCAGTACGTGCAGCAACCGATGCAACTGCTCTTCGGCAATGTTCCGGTTTTGAAGGACCTGGTGTCAGGCGCACCGGTTGGCATCGGTATCTTGTCAGCGGGCATCATCCTCGCCATCATGATCATTCCCTTCATCGCCGCGGTGATGCGCGATGTATTTGAAGTGACACCGTCGATGCTCAAGGAGTCGGCCTACGGGTTGGGCGCGACGACCTGGGAAGTCGTATTCAAGGTCGTGCTGCCCTACACGAAGACGGGTGTCATCGGCGGCATGATGCTGGGACTCGGCCGTGCGCTGGGTGAAACGATGGCGGTCACCTTTGTGATCGGCAATGCCAACCAGCTCAATGGGCCATCCTTGTTTGAAGCGGCGAACAGCATCACCTCGGTGCTGGCCAATGAGTTCGCGGAAGCGGGCGATGGTCTGCACCAGGCCTCCCTGCTGTATCTTGCGCTCGTCCTGTTCTTCGTGACTTTCGTGGTGCTTGGGCTGTCCAAGCTGCTTCTCGCTCAACTGCGCAGGGGTGAAGGAGCCGCGGCATGAGCACGCTCACCCCGAGCATCCATTCCAGCCGCATCGCCAAGCATCGCCGCCGCAAGGTGGTCAACGTTATCGCGCTCACGATGTCGATGGCAGCCATGGCCTTTGGGTTGTTATGGCTCATCTGGATCCTGATCGAGACCGTTCGACTGGGTGTGGGCGGGCTGTCGTGGAGCGTCTTCACTGAGATGACACCACCGCCACAAGCCGAAACCGGCGGCCTCGCCAATGCGATCTACGGGTCTTTGCTGATGGTGGTGCTGGCCACCCTCGTTGCCACACCCATCGGCATCCTCGCAGGCATCTACCTCGCCGAATACGGGCAGAAGAAGTGGCTCGGAAGCTTCACGCGATTCATCAACGACATCCTGCTCTCGGCACCTTCGATCGTGATCGGCCTTTTCATCTACGCGGTGATGGTGTCGCGAGCCAAGAGTTACTCGGGCTACGCGGGGATCATGGCGCTCGCGCTCATCGTGATTCCAGTTGTCATTCGCACCACGGAAAACATGCTGACGCTGATCCCGAATGCTTTGCGCGAGGCCGCCTATGCGCTAGGCACGCCGAAGTGGAAGGTGATCCTCACGGTGACGCTCAAGTCAGCACAGGCGGGCGTGATGACCGGCATCTTGCTGGCCTTCGCGCGTGTTGCAGGCGAGACTGCACCGCTCATCTTCACTGCCTTGTCGAATCAATTCTGGTCGTCCGACTTGAGTCAGCCGATGGCGAACCTCCCGAACACCATCTTCAAGTTCGCAATGAGCCCCTACGAGAACTGGCAGAAGCTGGCGTGGGCGGGTGTGTTCCTTATTACGCTCGGCGTCCTGGCGCTCAATATCCTCGCGCGGGTGATGTTCCGCAAGAAGCACTGAAAGAGTATCCAGCCATGGACGCAAAAGTCGAACTTCCGGTGATCGAAAAGCCAAAACTGTCGGTGCGTGACCTCAACTTCTATTACGGGAGTTTCCAGGCACTCAAGCACATCAACATGGACATCCCGGAGAAGAAGGTCACTGCCTTCATCGGCCCATCGGGCTGCGGAAAGTCGACGCTGCTGCGCACCTTCAACCGTATGTTCGAGCTGTATCCCGAGCAGCGCGCGGAAGGCGAAATCATCCTCGACGGCGAGAACATCCTTCGTTCCAAACAGGACGTGTCTCTCATTCGCGCCAAGGTCGGCATGGTCTTCCAGAAGCCCACGCCCTTCCCGATGTCGATCTACGACAACATCGCATTCGGCGTTCGCTTGTTCGAGACGCTGCCGCGAATAGAAATGGACGAGCGGGTGGAATGGGCGCTCAAGAAGGCAGCGTTGTGGAACGAAGTGAAGGACAAACTGAATCAAAGCGGGTCGGGCCTGTCTGGCGGCCAGCAGCAGCGGCTGTGCATCGCGCGCGGAATCGCGATCAAGCCCGAGGTGCTGTTGCTTGACGAACCCTGTTCGGCGCTGGATCCCATTTCGACCGGCAAGATTGAAGAACTCATTCACGAACTGAAGAGCGACTACACCGTGGTCATCGTCACTCACAACATGCAACAGGCGGCGCGCACGTCCGACTACACAGCCTACATGTACCTGGGCGACCTGATCGAATTCGGTCCGACATCAGACCTCTTCATGAAACCCAAGAAGAAGGACACTGAGGACTACATCACCGGACGTTTCGGCTAAGGACGGGGCAATCATGAGCGACAAGCATCTTTCCACCCAATTCGATGCCGAACTGAGCGGCATCTCCACGCGGGTGCTCGAAATGGGCGGACTGGTCGAGTCGCAAGTGGCGCAGGCCATTTACGCGCTGACGAATTTCAGCGGCGAGACGGCATCGCAGGTGCTGACCCAGGAAGAGGTCGTGAACGCGATGGAAATGGAGATCGATCACGATCTGTCTACCATCATCGCGCGCCGTCAGCCGACGGCGCGCGATCTCCGTTTGCTGATTGCCATTAGCAAGACGATTGCCAATTTGGAACGTGTGGGTGACGAAGCTGCCCGTATTGCACGCACGGTGCAGCGCCTCATCAACAGTGGTGTATCCAGCCGCATGCGTCTGCCGGTGAACGATCTTGCCTACGAGTCTGAACTTGGGATCAAGCAGTTGAGAAAAGCGCTCGACGCCTTCGCCCGCCTCGATGTCGAGCAGGCCGTTGAGGTGCTCAAGCAGGACGATCAGATCGACCAAGAATTCGAAGGCCTGATGCGCAAGCTCATCACTTTCATGATGGAAGACCCGCGGACGATATCGTCGAGCATCGACTTGGTGTTTGTTGCCAAGGCCATCGAACGTGTGGGTGACCATGCGAAAAACCTGGCCGAGGTGATTATCTATGTCGTGAAGGGCACCGACGTTCGCCACAACCCCGTCGCGACCGTCGAAAACATGGTTCGCTGAAGGAGCAGATGCGATGAGTCGGGTGCTTGTGGTTGAAGACGAATCGGCCATCGCCGAACTGATCTCAATCAATTTGCGCCACGCGGGTTACGAGGTAACGATTGCTGGCACGGCCGACCAAGCGCAATTCGAGGTCGATCGCGTGTTGCCGGACCTCGTGGTGCTCGACTGGATGCTTCCCGGACTGACTGGGCTCGCGCTCGCGAAGCGCTGGCGCAGCCAAGCTCGTACACGGGAATTGCCGGTGATCATGCTGACGGCGCGGGCGGAAGAGGCCGACAAGATTGCCGGGTTGGACGCGGGCGCGGATGACTATCTCATCAAACCGTTTTCGACCAACGAACTGCTCGCTCGAATTCGCGCCGTGTTGCGGCGCAAGGCGCCAGAGGCGCTGGACGCGCTGGTCGATGTGGGCGGGCTCAAGCTTGATCCTGCAACCCGGCGCGTGACTCGCGACGAACGCGAAGTGCGTGTCGGGCCGACAGAGTTTCGCCTCCTCCACTTTTTCATGACTCACCCGGAGCGCGTGCACAGCCGGGCACAGTTGCTCGACCGCGTATGGGGCGATCACGTTTTTATCGAAGAGCGCACGGTCGACGTTCATGTGAAGCGTCTGCGGGAGGCGCTCGAGCCCGTGCAGTGCGCACGGATGATCGAGACCGTGCGCGGCGCAGGTTATCGCCTCACGCAGCGGATGCAGGCGCTGTCGAACTGAAGAGGCTGAGACTATTTCGATCATGCCCGCTCATCACGACAAAGGCGCCTGCTCGTCGTTGCAAATGCTCGCCGTAGCACGAGCTATGTCTGCGCTTTGCGCCCTTGATCAGGCGCCTTTTGACGCGCTGCTCGGGCACGCTCTAAAAGCTCTCAGCCTCTGACCACGGCTGCGAAGCGATGGGATGGCTTCTTCCTAGATTGCTTGCCGGCGTGTTCGCGGTGATCGCTGCTGCACTGCTCGGGATGCTCGTCGGCAACCTTTTGCATTGGCCCGCTGTGGGCGCATGTGTGGGCGCAGGAACTGCCGCATTGCTCTACGGCTTTGTCGACGCGTGGCGCGCACATCGCTTCATGAATTGGTTGCGCGCACAGAACGAAGGAACGGCACCCCGTGATGCTGGGTTCTGGGGCGAGGTGGGCTATCGCGTCGAGCGATCGGTACGCCTCTTGGAGCGGTCCGTCGAAACGGAGAGCGCGCGGCTCGACCAGTTCCTCTCTGCCATCGAGGCCTCGCCCAACGGGGTGTTGATGCTCGACGAGAGCGATCAAATCGAGTGGTGCAATTCGGTGGCTGCCGATCACTTCGGACTTGACCCGCAACGCGACCGACGCCAGCGCATCACCAACCTCGTTCGAGCGCCAGCGTTCGTCGCCTATCTGCAGGCGGGCTCATTCGAGGATGCGATCAGCTTCCCCGGCGCTGGGTCGCGCGGCACGATCGCGGTGCTGGTTCGACCTTATGGTGAGGGACTGAAACTGGTGCTGTCGCAAGACATCACTGAGCGCGAGCGCAACGATGCGATGCGTCGCGACTTTGTAGCCAATGTCTCTCATGAAATCCGCACACCGCTGACTGTTTTGTCCGGCTTCATCGAGACCATGAGCAATCTGCCCCTGACAGAGGTGGAGCGTCGTCGCGTGCTGGAGTTGATGTCACAGCAGTCGCAGCGCATGCAAACGCTGGTTGGCGATCTGCTGATACTCGCCCAACTCGAAGGCAGCCCGAGGCCCGCCGCGGACCGCTGGGCGAGCCTTCAGAAGATCATCGGGCACGTACATGCTGATGCCGAAGCATTGTCATCGGGGCGGCACGTGCTGAGCTTCGATGATGTGAGCGGGGTGCAGATCGCAGGCGCCGACAACGAGTTGCTGAGCGCTATTGCGAATCTCGTCAACAACGCCGTTCGCTATACGCCAACAGGCGGAAAGGTGTCAGTGACTTGGTTGGTGCGCGTCGATGGCGCTGGGGAACTGGAAGTGCGCGACAGCGGCATAGGCATTGAACGCGAGCACATTCCGCGCTTGACCGAACGCTTTTATCGGGTGGACGGTAGCCGTTCGCGCGACACGGGGGGGACGGGCCTGGGCTTGTCGATCGTCAAGCACGTGACGCAACGCCATGGCGGTGAACTGGAGATTGACAGCGAACCGGGCAAGGGGTCGAGCTTCAAACTCGTGTTTCCGGCGGCACGGATTCGGTATGCAGAACTGGCAGCGGACCCGAGGCGCTCTCACAACCGCGTCAATGCAAGTTGACTTCATTGTCCGGGCGATACCTGGAAGTTGTA
>Ga0207678_10000704_pt1 | contig 30526 bp, 30 predicted proteins | sample KBSC63metaG_FD_184319 | JGI IMG/M metagenome (GOLD analysis project Ga0207678, IMG submission 184319) | Corn rhizosphere microbial communities from Kellogg Biological Station, Michigan, USA - KBS C6-3 metaG (SPAdes) (version 2) | ecosystem: Host-associated > Plants > Roots > Rhizosphere > Soil ... | reverse complement strand
GCGCCGCCCGCGAACACCGACATCCGCGCGAACAGCCGCTGCTCGGGGGGCGCGAGCAGCCGGTAGGTGGGGTGGTTCAGGCTGCCGTGATCCGGGCAGGATCCGCTGCGTGAGGTGATGTCCAGGTCGCGGCCGTTCTGGCGCAGCAAGCCCTTCTCGCACAGGTTGGCGACCGGTATCCACACCTGCCGCGGTCGTGGCTCGTCCAGCTTTGCGGACCCGGGGTCCTGGTGCAGGTTGCCGTTCTCGTCGACGGTGGCACTGTCGCTCATGAACGCCTGCAACGTGTCGACGTACACGTAGCTGCTGTCGGGCACCGCCGGCGATGGTCCCTTGTCCGCGACGGCCGCGACACGGGCCAGCAGCCGAACCGCCGGCGAGTCCGCTGGTGCACCGGGCGGTGCCGCTGCCGGTGCCGGCGCCGGGGTGGGACGGTTGACGCCGACAACGACCCCGACGACTGTCGCCGCGACGACCGCGCCGAGCGCGGGCAGCAGGACCGCGCGGCGTGGGCGCTTTCGGCGTGGTGCGTTGTGGACGGTGTCGCGGGTTGACGTGATCTCGCTCAACACCAGCTCCTTGAGTGCGTGGTTGCGACTGGCCGGCAGGACACGCCCTGGTGGCGTCGGCAGCAGCCGGGCTACGTCGGCGACGGCGTTCTCGTCGCGCCTGTGGTCAGCGCTCATCACGTGCCTCCTGTCGGGGCCAGGCCACGGTTGTGTGACTGCCCTGTATCTGTCCGCTCGCGCCGTGGCGTTCCCGTGCGGCCGCGGAATCACGCGTCGCTCGCAGGTTCGCCCGAGCACGTGACAGCCGGGATCGCACCGTGCCCACGGAAATGCCCAACACCTGCGCCGCTGACGCCTGGTCGAGCCCCGCCCACACCACCAGCGCCACGACATCCCGCTCACCCGGGCGAAGCCGCTCCAACGCCGCCCGTGCCGCGGCCACGGCGCGGACGTCGTCGACCCGGTCGACCACATCCTGGGCGAAGTCCGGCGTTGCCCGGTCGGCGTGCAAGCGGGTCAGCGCGGCCTGATATCTGCGCGAAGCACGAGTGGTGTTGCGTGCGACGTTCGTGGCGATCCCCAGCAGCCACGGCAACAACGACCCGCCCTCCGGGTCGACCTTGTGCCGCAGCCGCCACGCCTCCAGAAACGTCAGCGCCACCACGTCCTCGGCTGTCGACCACGACCAGGTCAGCCGGAAGGCATGGTTGTACACGCCGCCGGCGTGGCGGTCGTACAGCTCGGCGAACACATCGTGATCGCCCGCGCGTACTCCGGTCCGCATTCTTAGCTCCACACAACCGTCTGTCCGACCACGCCAAGCACGTTCCGGTGATTCCGGTCACACCACGGCCGACACGGGAGGCAGGAACGCCGATCAGTGAAATCGGCGACCCGCGGCCGCTGTCCGGCTGGTCCGCTACGGGACCGTGTCGAAAGTTGGAAACCCACGCTCTGCGGTACTGGCGTCACGGGTGACGGTGGTTCACTCACGAGGCGCGGATCGGGGCCGGGCTGCTGCGCCCTACGGCTCAGCCCTGGCATACTGCTTCACGTTACTGGCGAACTGGTGGTGTGGCACCGCACGCAGATCCAACCGCTCAACACCCCTTGCCTGTGCCGGAAACGCATGGGTACGCACATTTCTGTCGTTGACCGCATGCGCCGGCGGACAGGTGCAGGCGACGTGGTCGCTCGACGAGTCTGCCTCGGCTCCTGCACGAAAGGGGATTCCATCGAAGTGGGCGTCATCGCGTGCTCTGTCCTGATCGCCGCACCTGTCCTGTTCGTGCTGCGGCGGTGGGTCAGCCCGCTGTTCACCGGCCGATGGAGAACCCCCGGCTGGTTCGTCGGAACAGCCGGGTTCTGCGTCGTCACCGCCGCCGTCACGTGGTTCATCGGCGCCTTCGCGGGTCCGTCGACGAACCCGGAAGAGTCCTGCCGCGCGGCAGGAGTCACTTACGATGGGGCCTACCGCTCCGTCCACTGGCGAGAGCCTTCGCGTGTTTTCCCTCTGCGCAACAAGTGCAATGCCACCTATGACCTGGTCCCGGCATGGGTCAACCCGGCACTGGTGCTCCTGCTCGTGCTGACCACGACCTGCTTGGTGGTAGCCGTCCGGCTGGTCGTCGCAGACCGGCGAACCGTCGGTGTTGGACAGCTCCGCGATCGGGACGCTGGTCGACGGCCTCTTCTTGGCCGTGGACGTGGGCGGTGAGGTAGAGCTCAAGGGCGTCTTCGTTGCGGCGACGCCGTCGGCACGCGAACCTCTCCGAAGCGGAGCCGGGGACGTGACCGATCCCGTTCTGCTCGGCGAGGACCCGTGGGGCCACAACCACGACGAGCGGCTGTGGGGCGACCCGTACGCGTTCCGGCCGGAGCGGTTCCTCGGCGAAGCGGCCCGACGCCCCGGAAGCGTCAGCTGGCTGCTGCGCGCGAACGCCGGCGACCGGGTTCCCGGTGCGTGGACGCTGGTCTTCGGCTTCGCGGGTGTCGCGATCACCGGGGTGACCGGGCGGCTCGGCCCCAGCTCGCTGTCGCACCGCCGGACGCGGCCCGGCCGGGCCGCGTCCGGCACGAGCCGAGCTGATCGGGACACCGGGACGAACACCGCGGACGCGAAGGCCGTGGTGGTATCAGCCGATACCGTTTCGAGTGATTCGTTACTGCTAGCCTGCCCCTCATGACCGCCGACACTCCCCGCCGGGCGACCGACCGCCCCGGGGACGGTTCCCCGTTCGCGCTCGGGCTGTTGCTGCGACGGGCGCACTGGCGCGCCGCCGCTGTCATGAGCGAGGCGCTGCGGCCGCTCGGCATCGAACTGCGGCACTTTGCCGTGCTGATCGTGCTCGCCGACCGCGGGCCCACCCTGCAGCGGGACCTCGGCGCGGAGACCGGGTCCGACAAGGCGGGGATCATGCGTGTCGTCGACGACCTGGAGCGCAAGGGGCTGGCCGTGCGCAAGGCCGTTCCCGGGGACCGGCGGGCGCGGGCCGTGGAGATCACGCCCGCGGGCCTGGAGCTGTTCGACGCCGCCCACGTCGCGGCGGAACCCCTGGCCGAACGCCTCGCCGGCGATCTGGAGCCCGGCGAGCCCGAGCGGTTGGCGGAGCTGCTGACCCGGTTCGCCCATCCCGAGACCCGCGAGGCTTAGCCCCGGCGGACAGTCGCGTCCGTCACCATGCCGGGCGTTAGTATCGACCAAGAACGTATCGAATGATACCGTCTCACTTGTAACCAAACCGGTGGGAGAGGGACGATGGACGTCTACGAGGCGGTCGAGAGCCGGCGGGCGGTGCGCGGATTCACGGACCGGCCCGTACCCGAGGAGACGCTGCGGCGGGTGCTGTCCGCCGCGGCTCAGGCTCCGTCCGGTTCGAACCTGCAGCCCTGGCGAAGCTACGTGCTGACCGGCGCGCCGCTGGCCGAGCTCAAGAAGCGGACCGGCGAGCGCCTGGCTGCCGGCGATCCCTGGGACGAGCCGGAGTACGAGCAGTACCCGGCCGCGCTGAAATCTCCGTACCGCGAGCGCCGGGCCGCCTTCGGCGAGCAGCGGTACGGCTCTCTCGGCATCCCGCGGGAGGACGTGGAAGCGCGCCAGCGTGCCGCGTCCGCCAACTGGGACTGCTTCGGCGCCCCGGCGGCCCTGTTCTGCTACCTCGACCGCGACCTGTGCCGGCCCCAGTGGTCCGACGCCGGGATGTACCTGCAGACCGTCATGCTGCTGCTGCGCGCCGAAGGGCTGCACAGCTGCCCGCAGATGGCGTGGGCGAAGTTCCACGAGACCGTCTCGGAGATCTTGGCGCCGTCGAAGGAACTTCTCCTCTTCTGCGGCCTGTCGATCGGATTCGAAGACGCCGCGGCCGGCTCTTGCCGCACGCCCCGCGCCCCGCTCGACGAGACGGTCACGTTCGTCGGCGCCTGACCCCTTTTCCCGTTCAACCAGATCAGGAGTTCGTCATGGCCACCTTGCTGCACCTGGACACGTCCGTCTGGCCGGCGTCCGTCTCCGCCTCCCGGCCGGTCACCGCCGCCTTCCGCAAAGCCTGGGAAGAGCAGCACCCGGACGGCACCGTCGTCTACCGCGACCTCGCCGCCGCGCCGGTCCCCCACCTCGGCACTCCCGGTGCCGAAGCCGGGTTCACGGACCCGGCCACCCACACCCCGGAACAGGCCGCCGCCTTCGCCCGGCGCGTCGAGCTGGCCGAAGAGCTGGAGCGCGCCGACGTCGTCCTCATCGCCGCCCCGATGTACAACCTCACCATCCCCTCGACCCTCAAGGCGTGGCTGGACCACGTGGTCATCGCGGAGCGGACCGCCGGCCCCGGCTCGTCGGTCGCCGGCACCCCGGTCCACGTCGTCGCCAGCCGCGGCGGCTCCTACGAACCCGGCACGCCCCGCGAGGGCACCGACTACGTCCGCAACTACCTGACGGCCGTCCTCGGCGGCACCATGGGGATGAAGGTCGACTTCATCGTCCCCGAACTCACCCGGGCCCACCTCCACCCGGCCATGGCCGCGCTCGTCCCGAAGGCCGAAGCGTCCCGGGCGAAGGCCCTCGAGGAGGCCGCGGTCAAGGGGAAGGCCGCCGCACGGCAAGCCGCTGCCTAACCCGTGGGAACGTCGCGGATGGATCGACGCGGGCTGCCGTAATCTTGGCTGACCAGCGCAGAACCACCGCGGCGAAAGCAGACCACGATGGCGTTTCGAGGGCATTCCGGACTGGTGGGGCGGGAATCGGAGTGCCGAGTCCTCGATCAGCTGGCCGCGGCGGTTCGAGCCGGCGAAAGCCGCGTGCTCGTCATGCACGGCGCGCCCGGAGCCGGCAAGACCGCCCTGCTGGAGTACCTCGAGAGCGCGGCGACCGGCGTCCGGGTCCTGCGCGCGGCCGGCGTCGAGTCCGAAACGGAGCTGGCCCACGCCACCCTGCACCACTTGTGTGGCCCGCTACCGGACCGGTTGCCCGACCTGCCCGCGCCGCAACGCGATGCGCTCGAGACGGTGTTCGGGATGCGAGCGGGCACCCCGCCGAACCGGTTCCTGGTCGGCCTGGCGGTCCTCAGCCTCCTGTCAGAGGCCTCGGCCGGCGGTCCGATGCTGTGCGTGATCGACAACGCGCAGTGGATGGACAGCGCTTCGGCGCAGGTCATCGGCTTCGTGGCCCGCCGGCTGCTGGCGGAGCCGGTCGCCTTCGTCCTCGCCACCCGGCACCGGCACGGGGACCTGCTCGGGCTGCCCGAGCTGGAGGTCACCGGGCTCGGCGAGGCCGATGCCCACGCCCTGCTCGAATCGGTCACCCACGCCGGCCTCGACCGGCACATCCGCGACCGGATCGTCGCCGAGGCCCGGGGCAATCCGCTCGCCCTGCTGGAGCTGCCGCGCGAGCTGACCGCCACCGGGTTCGGCCTGCCGGACACCGGGACGCTGCCCGACCGGATCGAGCGGAACTTCCTGAAGCGGGTCGAGGAGCTCCCGGAGCAGGCGCGTCTGCTGCTCCTGGTCGTCGCCGCCGAGCCGGTCGGCGACCCCACGCTGGTGTGGCGCGCCGCCGAACGGCTCGGCGTCACACCGGCGGCGGCGCTCGCCGAGACGGACGGGCTGCTGTCGTTCGACGTCCGCGTGACCTTCCGCCACCCGCTCGCGCGCTCGGCCGTGTACCGGGCCGCGGGGGACGCGGATCGCCGGGCGGTACACCTGGCGCTGGCCGAGGTCACCGACCCGGACTCCGGCGAAGACCGCCGCGCCTGGCACCTGGCTGCCGCCACCACCGAACCGGACGAACTCGTCGCCGCCGAGCTCGAGCGGTCCGCCGACCGGGCGCGGGCCCGCGGTGGCCTGGCCGCGGCCGCCACCTTCCTGCGGCGGTCGGTGGCGCTGACCGTCGACGCCACGCGGCGGGCCGAGCGGGCCGTGACGGCCGCGGACACCAGCGTCCGGGCAGGCGATCTCGCCGGCGCCCGCCGGCTCGCCGACACAGCCGAAACCGACGCGGACAACGAGTTCCTCCGCGGGCGCGCCCAGCTGGTGCGGGGTCGCATCGCGCACGCGGCGGGCGACGACGAGGCGTCACTCGTGCTGCTGGCCGCCGCACGACGGCTGGATCCCTTCGACCCGCCACTCGCGCGGGAGACCTACCTGCTCGCCTGGGGTACCGCCGCGTCGGGTGCCGCGGACGACGAGAGTCTCGTGGCGATCTCCCGGGCGATCCGGGAACTCCCGCCGCCGGAGGGCGATCCGCGGCCGCTCGACCTGGTGCTCGCGGCCTGCGCGCTGCTCGTCACCGAAGGCCGGGCCGCCGCGATCGGCCCGTTGCGCACGGCGATGGCCGCGCTCGCGGACGTGCCCGCCCCGGACCTGCTGCGCTGGGGCTGGGTGGCCTGCGGGGTGAGCCCCGCGGCCTGGGACGAGCAGGTCATGTGCGAGACGTACGCGCGAGCCTCCGAGACGGCGCGTGCCGTCGGCGGCGTGACCGAACTGCCTGTCTACCTCGCCTGTCTGGGGTCGGCGAAGTCGGTGACCGGGGACTTCGCCGGTGCCGCGGCGACCTTCGCCGAGGCCGAGGCCGTCGCCACCGCCACCGGCCTGCCCGTTCCGCCGCACCCTCTCATCCTGAAAGCTTTGCAGGGCAAGGAGTCCACCGTGGCCGGCGGGCCGATCGCCCACTGGGCGGCCGCGGTCCTCCACAACGGCCTCGGCCGCCACGAGGAAGCGCTGTCGGCGGCCCGGGCCGGCACCGAGGTCGCCCAGCTGATCGTCTCGGTGTGGGTGCTGCCCGAACTCGTCGAGGCGGCGGTCCGGACGGGCGACGACAGGACCGCCCGCCGCGCGCTCGAACACCTGGCGGAGGCGGCGGTGGGGTGCGACACGGACTGGGCACGGGGAATCCTGGCTCGTTCCCGGGCTCTGCTCGCCGGGAACGCGGTCGCCGGGAACGCGGTCGCCGACGACCTCTACCGCGAGGCCGTCGAGCGGCTGGGCCGGACGCTGTTGCGTCCCGACCTGGCCCGGGCCCACCTGCTGTACGGCGAGTGGCTGCGAGGCCGGGCCCGGCGTGCCGACGCCCGGCACCACCTTCGCACGGCGCACGACATGTTCGTCTCGATCGGCATGACGGCGTTCGCCGAGCGAGCCCGCCGGGAACTGCTCACCGTCGGGGAACATGCGGGGAAGGGCACCGCCGGTGCGTCGCCGAGCGACGAACTGACCCCGCAGGAACGGCAGATCGCCCTGCTCGTCCGGGAGGGCTTCTCCAATCCCGAGGTGGGTGCCCGGCTCTTCCTCAGCCCGAGAACGGTGGAGTGGCACCTCCGCAAGATCTTCACCAAGCTGTCGATCACCTCCCGTCGGCAGATCCGGGACGCCTTGCCGCACAACGAATGACCGTTCCCCTGGTCCGCACGAACCCGGGGGATCCCCTGGGGCGGCCGGGCCGCCGCACCCGCGAGTCTGGTCGCGTCGGCGTTGCCCAGCCCAGGGAGTTGAGACAGTCATGCCCGAACAGCGGACGGCCGTGGAACTGGTCACCGACCACCTGCCGGCGGTGGAACGCCTCGCGCGGCGGTTCGCCGGCTGCCGGGGGATGACCGGGGAGGACCTGGTCCCGGTCGCCACCGCGGGGCTGATCGCCGCGGCCGGCCGGTTCGACGTCCACGGTGGCGCGGACTTCCTGTCCTTCGCCGTGCCTGCCATCGTGGGCGATCTCCGGCGTCACCTCCGCGACACCGGCTGGGCGGTGCGGCTCGCGGAGCTGCGCTTGGGGATCTCGCGGGCCGCGGACGAACTCGCTCGTCGCGAAGGCCACGCGCCGACACCGAGCGAGATCGCCGCCCATCTGAAGGTCGGCCGGGACGAGGTCCTCGAGGGGCTGTAAGCGTGAAAACCCCGACAGCGCAACGCGGAGGGCTCCGGAAGAGCCCTCCGCGTCGCTCGTGCCGCACCCGGCGGATCACGCCTGGCGCAGCACCGCCTCGATCTCGAGGGTGATCTGCACCTTCTCGCCGACCACCACCCCACCGCCGTCGAGCGGCAGCTTGACGGTGACGCCGAAGTCGTTGCGGTCGATGGTCGTCGAAGCCGAGAGGCCGGCCCGGGTGCCACCGGCGGTGTCCGGCACGATGCCGTTCACTTCGAGCGCCAGCGACACGGGCCGGGTGACGCCCTTGATCGTCAGGTCCCCGTCGGCGACGAGGCCGCCGCCGTCGACTCGCACGCCGGTCGAGCGGAAGGTCCAAAGTGGATAGTTCTCGGCGTCGAGGAACGACTCCGAGCGCACGTCCTTGTCCCGCCACTCGTTGCCGGTGTCCACCGAAGCGGCTTCGACCGTGGCCGTGACCGACGAGCCGGTCACGTCTTCCCCGGTCACGATCCGGCCCGAGAACCGCCCGAACCGGCCGTGCACCTTGCTCACCATCATGTGCGGGACGGTGAAGGACACGTCCGAATGGACGGGGTCGATGTCCCAGATCCCCGCGACGTAGCCGGGAATCGAGAGCTTCGCTGCCGTGGTCACTGCTGCGCGAGCCACTTGTCGAACGTGATCTCCCCGAGCCGGGCGTCCGGGCCGGGCAGCAGCGTCCGTTCGCTCAGCCGCACCCCGTAGTAGGTGGCCTGCTCGTCGACCACGACCTCACGGGGATCACCGTGCGCCGCGAGACCCTTGCGCACCAGTTCGGGCAGCTGGAACCGCTCCGGGCCGCCGATCTCGCGCAGGCCGCTCACCGGCTGCCCGATCGCGATGTGGCCGAGGCCGGCGGCGACGTCCTCGGCGGCCATCGGCTGGATCAGCCCCGGCGGCAGGTGCACCACGCCGTCGACCGTGCTGATGTCGGCGATGGTCTTGACGAACTCGAAGAACTGGGTGGCGTGCACGATCGAGTACGCCTGGCCCGACTCGCGGATCAGCCGCTCCTGAACGCTCTTGGCGCGGAAGTACCCCGACTCCAGCATCCGGTCCGTGCCGACCACCGACAGCGCCACGTAGTGCCCGACCCCGGCCTTCGCCGCGCACTCGAGCAGGTTGGTGGTGGAGGTCCGGAAGAACTCCAGCACCGGGTCGTCGGCGAACGACGGCGAATTCGACACGTCCACCACGACCGCGGCGCCTTCGAGCACCTCGGCCAGCCCTTCTCCGGTGAGGGTGTTCACCCCGGTGTTCGGAGCGGCGGCCACCGCCTCGTGACCGTGCTCACCCAGCTTGGCGACCAGCTTCGAACCGATCAGCCCGGTTCCCCCGATTACGACGACCTTCACGACAGTTTCCTTCCTCCGGCGAACAGCTTCCGCAGCAAGGACAAGCCGGCACGGGGATGTGTGACGGAGGAGGCAGTCACATTCGCGCCGGCCCCCCTGTCCTAGGGGTGGAAGCGCCCGGCCGAGCCGCGAGGTAAGAGCGAGAACACCGGGTTTCAGACGGCTCTCCGGAGTACGCGTCAAGCAGAGCGTGGCTGGTCCCACCCGCCGCCGGGCGCCTTCACCGGACAAGGAGAGGACGACGCATGAACCCGACCGAGCGCAGGCTCGCGACCTCCGTACTGGTGATCGGCACCGGCGGCTCCGGTCTGCGGGCGGCGATCCAGCTGGCCGAACGCGGCACCGAGGTGCTCCTGGTGGGCAAGCGGCCCAGCGCGGACGCCCACACCAACCTCGCCGCGGGCGGGATCAACGCCGCACTCGGCGCCATGGACCCCGAGGACACCTGGCAGCAGCACGCCGCGGACACGCTGAAGGAGAGCTACTTCCTCGCCGACCCGCGCACCGTCCGGATCGTGGCCGAGGGCGCGGCTCGCGGCATCGCGGAGCTGGAAAGCTGGGGCATGCCGTTCGCGCGCGAGGCCGACGGACGGATCTCCCAGCGGTTCTTCGGCGCGCACACCTTCCGCCGGACCGCGTTCGCCGGCGACTACACCGGCTTGGAGATCCAGCGGACCCTGGTGAACCGGGCCCGGCAGCTGTCCGTGCCGATCATCGACACGATGTACGTGACCCGGCTCCTCACTCGCGACGGCGTGGTCTTCGGCGCCTACGGATTCGACCTGCGTGACGGGACCCGGTACCTGATCCACGCCGACGCCGTGATCCTGGCCGTCGGCGGGCACACCCGGATCTGGCGGCGGACGTCGTCACGGCGCGACGAGAACACCGGCGACTCGTTCCGGCTCGCCGTCACGGCGGGCGCGCGCATCCGCGACCCCGAGCTCGTCCAGTTCCACCCGTCCGGCCTGATCGCCCCCGAGGACGCGGCCGGCACGCTCGTGTCCGAGGCGGCCCGCGGCGAGGGCGGCATCCTGCGCAACCAGCTCGGCGAGCGGTTCATGGCCCGCTACGACCCGGCGCGGATGGAGCTGTCCACCCGGGACCGCGTCGCCCTCGCCGCCTACACCGAGATCAAGGAAGGCCGCGGCAGCCGCAACGGCGGGGTGTGGCTCGACGTCTCCCACCTGCCCCGGGAAACGATCATGCAGCGTCTCCCCCGCGTCTACCAGACGCTGATCGAGCTGCAGATGCTCGACATCACCACCACGCCGATCGAGGTCGCCCCGACGGCTCATTATTCGATGGGCGGGGTGTGGGTGCGCCCGGACGACCACGGCACCGGGGTGCCCGGCCTCTACGCCATCGGCGAGGCCGCCAGCGGGCTGCACGGGGCCAACCGGCTCGGCGGCAACTCGCTGATCGAGCTGCTCGTCTACGGCCGGATCACGGGCGACGCGGCCGCGGACTATTCGGCCGGCCTGACCGCCCAGCAGCGTGACGCCGCCGCGGTCGCCGAGGCCCGCGACGAGGTGGACCGGCTGCTCGCGGCGAACGGGCCCGAGAACGTCCGGTCCCTGCAGCGGGCGATCCGCGACACGATGACCGAGCATGCCGGCGTGGTGCGCGACGAGGCGGGCCTGAAGACGGCGCTGGGCCGGCTCGACGACATCGAAGCGACCGCGGAGGACGTCGGCGTGCACCCCGACCTGGCCGGGTTCCAGGATCTGGCCCACGCTTTCGACCTGCGATCGTCGCTGCTCGCCGCCCGCGCGACCGTCGAGGCCGCGATCGAGCGCCGGGAGACCCGTGGCTGCCACAACCGCGCCGACTTCCCGGAGCTGGACAGCTCCCTGCAGGTCAACCTGGTCTGGGCCGGGCCCGGACAGGTCACCCGTGAGGCGGTGGCACCGGTGCCGACGGAGATCGAGGCGTTCGTCCGCGAAGTCTCGACGGCGGGCAAGCTCGTCGAGTAAGCGCAACGCGACGGCGGTCCCAGTAGTCTCCTCGCGGAGACATGATGAGAAACAGCCGATCGCCGGAAGCCCTCGTCGGGCGGCGAACCGAGTGTGAAGCCCTCGACGACCTCCTGACCGGGGTCCGGGGCGGCCGGAGCGCGGCCGTCCTGGTGCACGGTGAGGCCGGCATCGGCAAGACGGCGCTGCTGGAGTACCTGCGGCGGACCGCGACCGGCTGCGAGATCGGGCGGGCCACCGGCGTCGAGTCCGAAATGGAGCTCGCCTTCGGTGGGCTGCACCAGCTGTGCGCGCCGTTCCTGGAGTACGCCGACCGGCTGCCCGACCCGCAGCGCGAGGCACTCGAGACGGTGTTCGGGATGACCGCGGCGCCGCCGCCGGAGGTGTTCCTGGTCGGGCTGGCGGTGCTGAGCCTGCTCGCCGAGGCGGCCGGGGAACGGCCGCTCGTCTGTCTCGTCGACGACGCCCAGTGGCTGGACCAGGTCTCGGCCCAGATCCTCGTCTTCGTGGCGCACCGCCTCCTCGCCGAGCGGGTGGCGCTGGTGTTCGCGATGCGGGACCCGGGCGCCGGCCACGCGCTGACGACCCTGCCGCGGCTCGAGGTGGCGGCCCTGAGCGGCTACGACGCCGGCGTGCTGCTGGACTCGGCGACCCGGGGACCGCTCGACGAACGGATCCGGGGCCGGATCCTGGCCGAGGCGCGCGGCAACCCCCTCGCCCTCCTGGAACTGCCGGGGAGCCTCACCGCGGCGGAGCTGGCCGGCGGGTTCGCCAGTCCCGACACCCGGCCCCTCGCCGGCCGGCTGGAAGAGGGGTTCCTCCGCCGCGTCCGGTCGTTGCCGGCGGAGACCCAGCGCGTGCTGCTCATCGCCGCCGCCGAACCGGGCGGCGACGTCACGCTGGTGCGGCGGGCCGCCCGGCACCTCGGGCTCGCGGCGGACGACGCGGCGGCTCCCGCGGAAGCGGCCGGGCTGCTCACCTTGGACACCTGGGTACGTTTCCGGCACCCCCTGGTCCGGTCGGCGGCCTACCGCGCGGCACCCGCGCGCGACCGCCAGGCCGTGCACCGCGCGCTGTCGGAGGCGACCGACGCCGGGGCCGACCCGGATCGCCGGGCCTGGCACCTGGCCTGCGCCACCGCGGGGCTCGACGAGTCCGTCGCCGCGGGGCTGGAGCGGTCGGCGGAGGCGGCGCGGGCACGCGGCGGCGTCGCGGCCGCGGCGGCCTTCCTCGCCCGCGCCGCCCAGCTCACCCCCGACCCGGCCCGCCGCGGTGCCCGATCGCTGGCGGCGGCCCACGCCAAGCACCAGGCCGGGGCCTTCGGCGAAGCGCTCACGTTGCTCGACGCGGCCGACCTCAACCCGCTCGACGACCTCGCCCGCGCCCAGTCGACCCTGCTGCGCGGCCAGGTCCTGTTCGCCTTTCGCAGCGCCAGCGCGGGCCTGCCGGTGCTGCTCGACGCGGCCAAACAGTTCGAACCGCTCGACACCGGCCTGGCCAGGGAGACCTACCGCGACGCGATCTACGCGGCGCTCACCGCGGGCCGGATGCCGGGCGACGAAGCCATCGAGAAGGTCGCCCGAGCCACGCTCACCATGGCGCCCGCGCCGGATGCGACGCGAACCGGGCTGCTCCTCGAAGGCCTGGCCCGGATCACCGTCGACGGCTACCCGATCGGTGTGCCGCTGGCGCAGGAAGCGCTGGCGGCCATGCGGGACACCGAGCTCGCCGACGACGAGGCGCTCGCGTGGCTCCCCCTCGCGTGCCGCATGGCGCACGCCGCCTGGGAGTTCGACACCTGGTCCGTTCTCTCCGCCAGGCTGGTCGAGCTGGCCCGCCGCACCCGGGCGTTGTCCGTGCTGCCGTCGGCGTTGTTGCTGCGGCTTTCGAATCGGGCCTACGCCGGGGATCTCACCGAGGCGGCCGCGCTCGTGGCCGAAGCCACGACGATCGGAGAGGCCACCGGCAGCGGTTTCTTCGCCCACTACGGCGCGCTGGTGCTCGAACCGTGGCGCGGCGGCGAGGCCGAGGCCCGCCGGGTGATCGACGTCATCACCCACGACATGCTCCTGCGCGGCGAGGGAAAGGTGCTGACCGCGACCGGCTGGGCGGCCGCGGTGCTGCACAACAGCCTGGGGCGGCACGAGGAGGCGTACGCCGCCGCCGGACGAGGTTCGGCGTACCCGCAGGAGCTGGGGCTGTCCATCGGGTCGACGGTCGAGCTGGTCGAGGCCGCGGTCCGGACCGGCCGGACGGCGGAGGCCGCGGAGGCGGCGGCCAGGATCGGCGTGCTGGCCCAGGCGAGCGGTACCGACTGGGCGCTGGGCACCGCGGCGGGGGTGGCCGCGCAGGTGAGCGACGGGCGCGAGGCCGACCGGCTGTACCGCGAGGCGGTCGACCGGCTCGACCGGGCCGGGGTGCGGATGGAGGCCGCCCGGTTCCGGCTTCTCCACGGCGAATGGCTGCGGCGCACGGAACGCCGCGACGACGCGCGGGAACAGCTCGGCCTCGCCCACGAGCTGCTGAGCGAAATCGGAGCCGAGGCGTTCGCCGAACGCGCGCGACGCGAGTACGAGGCGACCGGGGCGACCGTGCGCAAGCCGGCCGCCCGGACGCCGGCGAACCTCACGCCGCAGGAAGCCCAGATCGCCCGCCTGGCCGGCGAAGGGCTGACCAACCCGGAGATCGGGGCGCGGCTGTTCATCAGCCCCCGCACGGTCGAATGGCACCTGAGCACCGTCTTCGCCAAGCTGGGCATCACGTCGCGCCGGCAGCTGCGCACCGCGAACCGGGTCAGCTGACGTCCCGCGCGGTCCAGCCGAGCACGGCCCAGGTCGCGAGGACCACGCCGGTCAGCAGCAGCACCGCGTCGCCCAGGACGATGCCGAGCAGCAGCAGCGGCCCCGCCGCCCACCCGGCGTACCGGTGCAGCCGTCTCACCGCGGCGCCCCCGAAGGAACGAAGCAGTTCGGCCAGTTCCGGGTCGTCGGCCTTCACGCTCTTCTCGATGGCCCGCAGCGCGCGGTTCTCCTGGCGGTTCAGCGCACTCACCGCAGTGTCCTTTCCGGACGGACGACGGCGACCGGGCAGGGTGCGTGGTGCAGCACCGCGTGACTGACCGAACCGAGCGCGGTCGCGCCGCCCCGGCCGTGCGCTCCGACGACCACCAGCCGGGCCGCGGCGGCGGTGGCCTGCTCGAGCAACGCGTGGGCGGGCCGGTCCCGCACGGCGACGCGCTGCACCACGACATCGGGGTACTTCTCGTTCCAGCCCGCCAGCCACTCGGCGAGCAGCGGGTGCTCGGCGGTCTCGACGTCGTCCCAGCTCAGCAGCGGCACCAGGCCGGCGTCGAGCGCACTGTCGGACCAGGCGTGCACCACGATCAACAGTGCTTCACGCAGATCCGCCACTTGGAAGGCGAACGCCAGCGCCGCCTCGCCCAGCTGCGAGCCGTCGACGCCGACCACGACCGGTCCGTCGTTTTCGGACGGCTGCTCCCCGCGCACGACGACGACCGGGCACTCCGCGTGCGCGGTCAGTCCGGCGACCCTGCCGAGGCCGCGGTCACTGACGACGAGCAGCGCCGCGCGGCGCGTCGCGGCGATCAGCAGCGGTATCGCGTCATGTGCGCGTGTCACCACCTCCAGCGGAGCCCCGCGGCGCGCGGCTTCGCGTGCGGCCCATCGAGCGGCGCCGGCGGCCGATGACGACCCGTCGATGCCGACGACGACAGGCGGGTTTTCTTCTGGCCGATGTCCCATGTCACGCTCCTGTCCCGAGTCGACAACCAGGACCGGACCGAGGACCGGGTTTGTGACATCAGTGGTCGGCGGGTGCTCCGCGGAGTTGTTTGCGCGACTCGACGCCGAGCTTGGTGAACACCTTGCGCAGGTGCCATTCCACGGTGCGGGGACTGATGAACAGCTCGGCGCCGATCTCCGGGTTCGTCTTCCCGGCGCCGGCGAGGCGGGCGATCTGGGTTTCCTGTGCCGTGAGGACGTCCCGTGCCTCGGCCGTGCGCCGGCGCACCGACTCGCCGGTGGCCAGGAGTTCGCGGCGAGCGCGTTCGGCGAAGGCGTCGGCACCGAACCGGCGCAGCATCTCGTGGGCGGTGCGCAGCTGCTCACGCGCGTCGCGGCGCCGGTTCTCGCGCCGGAGCCACTCGCCGTACACCAGGTGGGTGCGCGCGAGGTCGACGGCGACCCGGCTGTGGCCGAGGCGTTCGAGGGACTCGCGGTACAGCCGGTCCGCGGTTGCGCCGTCGCTCAGCAGCGCCCTAGACCGGGCCAGCACGCCGAGGGCCCAGTCCGTGCCACTGGCGGTGGCTCGTTCCTCGAGCCGGGCCAGCGCGGCCGCGGCCGCTTCCGGGGCATCGGCGCGGCTGCCCGCTTCGACCAGTTCGGCGAGGGAGAACCCGAAAACTCCCATGTCCTCGTACTCGCACGCCTGTTCCGCACTCGACAAAGCGGCCTGGTACTGACCGAAACTGTTGTACAGCAACGCGTTGAAGTAGTGGCGCACGGCGCTCCCGCGCCCTTCTTTCCAGGTGCTCGTCAATTCGGCGCCGGCCTCGAGCACCGCGTGCGTCGTCGCATCGCCACGCCAGGCCTGGAGCATCAGCCGGGCGTAGGCGAGTTGCGAGTTGCCGGTCACCTTCAAGATCGCGTTGTTCTCCTCGACCAGCGCCGCGGCCGCCTCGAACTCGCCGGCGTACACGTGCACGACACCCCGGTAGTTGAGGGCCAGGGGCAGGAAGTTGAGCGCGCCGTTCTCGCGTGCCCCGCGGACGGCGTGGGTGGCCAGCTCGTGCCACGTCTCGTCGTCCCACATGTCCGCGGCCGCCAGCCAGGCCAGCCAGTGCCAGCGCATGGTCTCGTCCGGTTTGTCCCCGGCCTCCCGCCGGAACGTCACCAGGGCACGGTGCAACGGCGGCGCACCCTGGACGTAGCCCTCGGCGAGCCGCGTTGCCAAGCCGTCGAGCAGGGTGTCCACCAGCCGGGGTGGCGGCGGTCCCGGCGGGGTGGCCCGGGCGGCCTCGGCGATTTTCCGCAGTGCGCCGGGTTCGCCCAGCCGGCCGGCGGACACCGCCGATCCGATGGCTTCGAGGTACGCCTCGCGCGCTCGTCCGCCGTCGACCCCGGCCAGCTGCCCGGCCGCGTCGAGCAGCAACGGCATGGCTTCGCCGCCGCGTCGGCGCGCGAACGCGATCCGGCCGCGGAGCCAGGCCAGCAACCCGCGCTGGAGCTCGTCCAGCGGACCCAGCTCCGCGGCGGCGATGAGCTCCAGCGCCGCGTCGGGGTCCCCGGCCTCGAAGGTGGCCTCGGCCGCGGCGACCGCTCTCGCCCCGCGCCGCGCCGGATCCGGCGTCAGGCCCGTTGCGCGCCGCAGGAACGCGGCCGCCGCCGCGACCCCGCCGCGAGCCTGGGCCTGGCCGGCGCACCGCTCCAGCTCCCCCGCCACGTCCTCGTCCGGTCCGGCCGCCGCCTGGGCGCGGTGCCAGGCCCGGCGTTCCGCGTCGGATCCGGGATCGGTCGCCTCGGCGAGCGCCCGGTGCACCTCCCGGCGTTCGAACGGGTCCGCCGCGCGGTACACCGCCGAACGCACCAGCGGATGCCGGAACCGCACCTGCGTGCCGAGTTCGACCAGCCCGGTCGCCTCGGCCGCCGCCTCGGCATCCGCACCGACGGCGAGCCTCTCGGCGGCCCGTCTCAGCAACGCCAGATCGCCCATCGGCTCCGCAGCCGCCGCCAGCAGGAGCCGTCGCGTCCCGTCCGGAAGCGACGCGACACGGCGGAGGAAACTCTGCTCGATCTGGCTCGCCAGCGGCCCCGCGTCCGGACGCCCGAACCCGCCGGCCAGCTCCCCCGCCGTCAACCCGCGCGGCAGCTCCAGCAGCGCCAGCGGATTGCCGCGGGCCTCGGCGACGATCCGGTCCACGACCCGCTCGTCGACCCGGCCCAGCAGCACCGAGTCCAGCAGGGCCCGCGCGTCCTCGTCGCGCAGGCCCCCGACCGTCAGGTCTCGCAGCCCGACCAGCGGATCTTCGCCCGGGCCGAGCGTCTGCGCGCGGACCGCGAACACCAGCGTCACGCGCTCGGCCAGCAGCCGGCGTGCGACGAAGGCCAGCGTCTGCGCGGACACCCGGTCGAGCCACTGGGCGTCGTCCACCACGCAGACGAGTGGTTCGTCCTCCGCGACCTCGGCCAGCAGGCTGAGCACCGCCAACCCGACCAGGAACCGGTCCGGCGCGCTCCCCGTGCTCAGCCCGAACGCGACCGAGAGCGCGGCCCGCTGCGCGTCCGGAAGCCGATCGAGCACCCCCAGCATCGGCGCGCACAGCTGGTGCACCCCGGCGAACGCCAGCTCCATCTGCGACTCGACGCCGGCGGCGCGCGCGATCCGGCAGCCGGCCGCGTTCGCCACGAGGTGGTCCACCAGCGCGGACTTGCCGATTCCCGCCTCGCCACGCAGGACGAGCACCTGGCTCCGGCCCGACCTGGCGTCCGCCAGCACCCGGTCCAGCACCGCGCACTCGTCACGCCGCCCACGCAGCCCGCGCCGGGGATCGCCGCTCGACATCACCACCAGGCGAACTGTAACGCCCTGATGGGCCTTGATCAGGAGGCCGGGAAGCTCACCCGGTACAGATCGCGGAGGTCGACCATCCCGACGAGCCCGTGATCGTCGACGACCGGCAGGTGGTGGACGCCCTGGGAGACCATCAGCCGGGCCGCGTCCCCGGCGGCCGCATCGGCTCGCACGGGCACCACGTCCCTCCTGGCGACCTCGCTGACCCGGGTGTTCTCCAGGTCCCGGCGGTGCGCGACCGCCCTGGTGATCTCGGCGTCGGTGATCATGGCGACCGGTTCGCGGGTCTCGTCCGACACCACCACGAGCGCGGGGTCGTGCCGGTGTTCGATCACGTAGGCGGCCGCGGCGAGGTGGGCGCCCGGTTCGATCGTCGTCGGCTGCCTCATGACTTGCCCCACGGTCTGGAGCCCGGTGTGCGTGCTCATGACGAGTCCGATCCGTTGGCGGTGGGAAGGGGGTCACCGGGAGGACCGGCGAGCGACCGGATTCGTGACACGCACCCTGGTCGTGCTTCCCCCGGGACTCACCCGGGCGCGACCCGGGCCCCGACCGGGCGACGGTGGGTTCATGCCCACACGAGAACAGCCCGCACGGGAACAGCGCAGTCCGATGAGGACGATCGCGTTCCTCAACATCGGGATGCACGGGCGGGTCAACCCGACCCTGCCGGTCGTGGCCGAGCTCGTCCGCCGCGGCCACGCCGTCAGCTACCACACCTCGCCCGCGTTCGCCGCGGAGATCGAAGCCGCCGGCGCGAACGTGTGCTTCTACCCGGGCGGTGACCATCCGCTTCCCGACCCGCCGACGCCGGCCGGGCTGGTGGCGGCGCTCGCCCGCGCCGCCGTCGAGCTGCTGCCCGCCGTGCTCGCCGACCTGCGCCGCGTCCGGCCCCGGCTCATCGTCCACGACAGCGCCTGCCCGTGGGGCGCGATCGCCGCCCGCGAACTCGGGGTGCCGGCGGCGGCGGCGTTCACCACCTTCGCGTTCAACCGGCAGGTGCCGAGCCCCACCCGCGGCTCGTGGGAGCTGCTGGCGCAGGCGCGGCCCCGCATCCTCGAGAGCTACCTGCGGGCACGCGGCGAGTTGCGCCGCCGCTACGACACGCGTGGGCTGCCGCCGGTCGACCTGGGCAACATCCGCCAGCGCCTGAACCTGGTCTTCACTTCGCGGGCCTTCCAGCCCGCCCCCGAAGAGTTCGACGAGTCCTACCGGTTCGTCGGCGCGAGCATCGGGGCCCGCCCGGCCGACCCGGAGTTCCCGCTCGACCGGCTGCGGGATCCCGTGCTGTACGCCTCCTTGGGCACCATCTTCAGCGCGGCGCCCTGGTTGCTGCGCACCTTCGCCGGCGCGCTTGCTCCGCTGGGCGGCACCGTCGTCGTCTCCACCGGACAGACCGATCCCGCCGCACTGGGTCCGCTGCCCGCCAACGTGATCGCCCGCCGGTTCGTGCCGCAGCCGGAAGTGCTGGCCCGTGCGGCGCTCTTCGTCACCCACGGCGGGATGAACAGCGTCAACGAGGCCATGTACGCCGGAGTGCCGATGCTGGTGGTCCCGCAGGGAGCCGACCAGCCGGTGGTGGCCGGCCGGGTCGCGGAACTCGGCGCCGGCCTGTCGATCCGTACCGAGGAGGTCACCGAGGACGCCGTGCGCACCCTCGCACAGCGCCTGATCGGCGAACCCCGGTTCCGGACCGCCGCGGCCACCTTGCGGGCGGCCCAGCGGGAGGCGGGCGGATACCGGCGTGCCGCCGACGAACTCGAGCCGTACCTGCACGAGCGCCACAGCCGGGCCGCGTGATGTCCGCCGCGATCGTCGTCCTGCTGCTGCTCGCCGGGTGCTCGGAGGCCGCCGGGCGCATCCTGCCTCTCCTCGTGCGGCGGCCCGGCCTGTCCCGGACCGCCGTCGCCGGCTGGCTGCTTTCCGGTGGCCTCGTCGAAGGTGCCGTGTTCGCGTTGTGGCCGCTGACCGGGTGGACGCTGGCCGGGGCGGCACCGTCCTCAGCCGGGTTCCTGTGGACACCTGGCCTGCTCGCCCCGCTGACGCTCACGGCCGTCCTCGCCTTCCCGATGCTCGGACCGCTGCTGCACCTGCTGCTCTTCGCCGGTGTCGGCGCCGGGCTGGCCGGGCCGCTCGCCGCGGCCACCGGACTGGCCTGGTGGCCCGCCGCCGGGTACCTGGCGGCGGCCGGGACCGGGCTCGCCCTCGCGGTGGCCGGCGTCCGGCGGCTCGTCATGCGAATCGGCGCGACCGAGGTGGTCGCGTGAACGGCTTCCTGCTCTGGGCGGGCGGGTTCGGGCTGGTGCTGCTCGCCGAGGGCCTGCTGGCCCGCTACGAGGTCCTGACCTACGGCGCCGGCTGGCGCGCCCCCACGACCGAACTCCCCGTCGACGTCCCCCTCGCCCGGGGCGCGGCCCTCGACCGTCCCCCGGCCGCCTACCTGGTCTACCTGGACGGCATCGGGAAACGCCGCGCCCGCGACACCCGGGACGGCGGACAGCTCGTCGAGGCGCTGCTCGCCGGCGCGCCGGAGCTGCGGGTGCTGGGCCAGGTGCAGCCCTACTCGCCGCTGGCCGAGCCGCTCGCCGACCGGCCGGTGTGGGCCTGGCTGCGCCGGCACGCCGGGCTGCTGCTGTTCCTGCACAACGTCGTGCAGACCTTCGTCGCCGCCGACCACCGCTACCGCCCGCTCTACAACCGGGCCATCGGCGCCCAGATCGCCGCCCGGCTCCAGCGCGCCGGCTACCGGCGCGGCACCGGCGTCCCGGTGGTCCTGCTCAGCTACAGCGGCGGCGCGCAGGTCGCCACCGGCGCGGTCGGCGAACTGCACACCCGGCTGCACGCCCCGCTGCTGCTGATCACGCTCGGCGGCTTCCACAACGGCACGGGCGACCTCACCCACGCCCGGCACCTGTACCGGCTCACCAGCGGGAGTGACCGGATCGAGCGGACCGGCACGTGGATCTTCCCCCAGCGCTGGCCCCTGGTGCGCGGCAGCGCCTGGAACCGGGCCCGCCGCGCCGGGAAGATCACCGTCCGCCGGCTCGATCCCGCCACCCACGTGGGGCCACGCAGCTACATCAGCCCGACCGCCCTGCTGCCCGACGGCCGCAGCCACCTCGACCGCACCGCGGACACCGTCATCGCGCTCGTCCGCACCCACGCGTGCGACCGCCGATCCACGGCCCGCCCGGGTCACCCACCGCACAGCACAGGAAGGCCGTGATGGGCATGTCCGACGTCAACGTCAGGTCCGCGGCGGAAGATTTCCAAAGCGTCCGGCCCCGCCTGTTCGGCATCGCCTACCGGGTGCTGGGCCGGGCGGCCGACGCCGAGGACGTCGTCCAGGACGTCTGGGTCCGCTGGCAGGGCACGGACCGGGCGCGGGTGCACGACCGGGTCGCGTACCTGGTGAAGATCACCACGAACGTCGCGCTCAACGTCGCGGTTTCGGCCCGGTACCGCCGCGAGATCACCGTCGGGAGCCAGCTCCCGGACCGGATTCCCGGCGCCGAAGACCCGACGCTGGCAACCGAACGGTTCGAAGATCTCCAGCACGCCGTCCGGCTGCTGGTGCAGCGGCTGACACCGGCCGAACGTGCCGTCTTCGTGCTCCGGGAGGCCTTCGGCTACCGCTTCGGTGAGATCGCCGAGACCCTCGCGATCAGCAACGCCAACGCACGGCAGCTGGGCCGGAGGGCTCGCGCGCACCTCGCCGAACGACGGCGCGAACCGGTCCGGGCTGTGGAGTGCGACAGCCTGGTCCGGAGCTTCCTCGACGCCGCACAGGACGGCGCGGTGGCCGGCCTCGAGCGCGTCCTGCGCGACGACGTCATCGTCCACTCGGCGCATTCCGCGCTCGTTTCGGCTTCGACGTGACCGCGAAAGCGGTCAGCAGAGCGCAGCCGACCGCGATTCCCGTGACCACGACGGCCACGCCGAACCGCGGCGCGGCGAGGGGCAGCAGCAGGACGACGGTGACGCAGGCCAGAATCGCGACGGGACGGACCACGGGCTCCGCCACGATCGGCGAGTGGACCAGCCCGAGCACGACGAGGTACACGGCGACCGAGATCGCGACGGCGTAACCGATCGCGAGCGGTGACGCCGCAATGCCGTGTCCGGTGTCCGCAACGGCGACCTCGAGACCGGCACCGAGCGCCGCGAGCGCCGTGAAGATCCCGTAGTGGCCGTAGCCCCACAGGTAGGACCGGTCGCGGCGGTCGTCGAGTCCGTCACCGGCCGGTTCCAGGAAGTACAACCACCAGAGGGCGAACAGCAGGACGAGACCCGCGACCGCGATGGTGATCAGCGAACCGCCGATCTCGGCGCTCTCGAGCGCCCCTCGGACACCTCTGCTCGCGGCGAGGACGCCCTCGCCCAGCAGGATGATCGTGAACAGCCCGTAGCGTTCGGCGATGTGGTGCGGATGCCAGTTCGTGGGCCCGGCCCGTTCGGCCCACCGCGGCACCGAGAGTTCCAGGACGACCAGGACGGCGAAGAGGGCGGGCAACAGGGCCGGCGGCACGGCACCCGTCCCGGCGAGCACGAGCCGCACCACCCAGCACACCTGCAGGAGCGAAATGCCTGCGGCGTAACGGAACGCGGTCCGCCGGCCCGCCGCGTCCTCGACACCCGCCCGCAGCCATTGCGCGACCAGCCCGATCCGCATGATGACGTAGCCGATCGTGACGGCACGGTAGTCGGAACCGGCCGCGGCGGGCACGCCGGCGGCGAGGACCAGTACTCCCGTCATCTGCACCATCGTGAGCAGCCGGTAGGCGACGTCGTCGGTGTCGTAGGACGACGCGAACCAGGTGAAGTTCATCCACGCCCACCAGATCGCGAAGAAGACCTGGAGGAATCCCGCGAGCGCGGCCCAGCCGTGCCCGTCGGCGATGCCGTGCGCGAGTTCATCGGTGGCCGCCGCGACGGCGACCACGAAGATGAGGTCGAACAGCAGCTCGAGCTGGCTCGAGCTGCGGTGCGGCTCGTCGATCGGACGCGCGCTCATCCGGACCCGGATCCGGATCCTGTTCTCTGCCGGCACCGGTTCGCTCCGTTCGACGCTCGATCGTTCTTCGCAAAGGACAGAGCGGGGACCCGATCCGTGACACGAGGGAATTTCGCCGTGGCTGTCACACCACCGGCGGCTACCCGGTCCTAGCGGGCGAACCATCCGTCACGAAGGGATTTCGCGATGTCCGACGCCACCTGGCAGAACGCGCTCACGATGCTGCAGGAAGTGGAACCCCCGTTCATCCCGGCCGGCTCGCACGGGATGACCGTGGTCATCGAGTACCCGCCGGGCGACCGCGGCGCACCGCCGCACCGGCACTCCGGCCCGGCGTTCGGCTACGTGGTGGAAGGCGAAATGCGGTTCGAGCTCGAAGGCGAGCCGGAGCGGATCGTCCGAGCCGGCGAAGCGTTCTGGGAGCCGGGCGGCGACGTCATCCACTACCAGGACGGCAACAACCGCGACGACATCCCGGTCCGGTTCGTCGTCACGATGCTGTGCCCACCCGGCGGATCGATGATCACGCTCGTCGGCGAAGCCGAACTGGTGCAGCGCCGCGACCGCCGCGCCCCTCGGCCGGCCTGATCAGGAGGACAGCCGCAGCGGGGGCCCGCCGGCCTTCGGCTCGCACAGTCATCGCGAAGCGGCCTGTTGCGCCACCGCTCCCGCGAGCTCGTACAGCAGGCTGTTGACCGGCGTCGGCACCCCGGCTTCGCGGCCGAGCCGCACGACGGCGCCGGTCCAGGCGTCCAGTTCGGACGGCCGGCCCGCGCGGATGTCCCGCTGCAGCGACGTTGTCCCCGCCTCGGGCAGCCCGTCCAGGAACGCCATCTCCGCGGCCACGGCGCCGGCGGGGAGCACGATGCCGCGGGCCTGGGCAACCTGCTCGATCTCGCCCATGACCTCCTGGATCACCTGCCGGATGCCCGGCCGTGACCGCAGCACGCCGTACGGAGCGTCCAGCACGGTCGCGAGCGCTCCGACCGAGGCCAGCGCCAGGAACTTCCGCCAGAGCGCGGCCCAGACGTCCTCGGGCACGACAGCCGTCAAACCCGACTCGGTCAACGCGGCACCCAGCCGGGCCACCCGCGGCGACGGACGGTTGTCCCATTCCGCGAACGTGAGCTTGCCGCCGCCGATCTGCCGGATCCGGCCGGGCCCGTCGAGAAAGGCGATGACCTCGACAGCGCCGGGCAGCACCGCCTCCCGGCCGAGCACGTCGGCCACCTGCCGCGGCGCTTCGACGCCGTTCTGCGTCGTGACGACCGCGGTCTCCGGGCCGATCAGCGGCTTCAGCGACCCGGCCACGGACTCCACCTGCCACGTCTTGACGCCCAGCAGAACGAAGTCGACCTCGCCGATTTCGCCCGGATCGCCGGTCGCCCGGACCGGGTCGACCGCGAAGTCACCCGCGACGCTCCGAACCTGCAGGCCGTCCTCGGCCAGTGCCGCGAGGTGCTCGCCTCGGGCGACGAAGCTCACCTCGTGCCCGGCCGCGGCGAGCCGCCCGCCGAAGTACCCGCCGACACCGCCGGCCCCGAACACCGCGATCTTGATTGCCATACCCGCAAGTTACCCCATTAACCGGTAACGCGATAGGGTGCCCGGATGGCGAACAGCGAGTTCCGCTGGGACGGCGGCCGGCTTTCGGTGAACTTCACCGCGACGCTGGGCATGCGCTGGGGCCCGGTGACAGAGCGGCTGGGCGAACCCGCGGACCTGGCGCGTTGGTTCCGCGAAGCGGGCATGACCGACGAGGACGTCGAAGTTTCGGCCACGAACCTGACCGAGGCACGCGACCTGCGCGAGGCGCTCTACCGGCTGTTCACCGGAGCCGGCACGGAGGTCGCCGAGGTCAACCGGTGGATCGCGCGCCCGGTCGCGGGCGGGCTCCTCGCCGTCTCGTCCGGCACGCTCGTCCGGCTCCCGCCCACGACGGAAGCGCGCGGCCTGCTCAGCCTGGTGGCACGCGACGGCGCGGACCTGCTCACCGGTCAGTGGGCCCACCGGATCCGCGAATGCGGACGGCCGGACTGTTCACTGCTGTTCGTCGACGAAAGCCGCGCGGGCGCGCGCCGCTGGTGCTCGATGGAGACCTGCGGGGCCCGGTCGAAGATGGCCCGCTACCGCGCCCGACCGGGAGCCTGAGTCAGCGGCAGAGCCGAACCTCCGCAGGGCGGAACGACCCGGTCGGGCTGGAACCGGTGCCGCTGCCGCAGGAGCGCGGTTCGTTCCGCACCGAGCACACCGGCTCCTCCCTGCGCACCCACCTCGGGATCGAGCCGGCCAAGGGGTGAACCGGGCTTCAGCCCAGCGCCGCGGCGTTGGCCCGGTCGATCGCCGCCATGTTCTCCTCCGCCCAGGTGCGCAGCGCGGCGAGCGGCACCTCGAGAGAATGGCCGAGGCCGGTGAGGCAGTAGTGCACCCTGGGTGGAACCGTCGGCTCCACCCGGCGCTCGACCAGGCCGTCGCGGGTGAGGCTCTGCAGCGTCACCGACAGCATCTTCTGCGAGACGCCGGGCATCCGGCGTTGGAGTTCGGCGAACCGCACCTCGCCCGCGCCGGCCTCGGCCAGCACCTTGACCACCATCGACGTCCACTTCGTGCCGATCCGGTCGAGCAGCTTGCGGGTCGGGCAGGCGGGGTCGAAGAGGTCGCCACGCGTGCCCTTGGGCGAAGGGGTCACCTTCAGCTCACCACCTGTCCGCAAAGTGCCGTCTTGGCCCGGCCAATCCGGTTACCTAGGCTCACCTGGTAACCAATGGTAACCCACTCGGGAGGCGGCGTGCGCGAGCAGCGGGTCAGGGCGAACGGCATCGACATCAATGTGGCCGTCACCGGCGAAGGGCCGGCTTTCCTGCTGCTGCACGGATTCCCGCACACCTGGCGGCTGTGGACCGCGGTCATCCCGCACCTGGCCCGGCACCACCGGGTCATCGCCCCGGATCTGCGTGGGCTCGGGGCAACCACCCGCGCCGCCGACGGCTACGACGCCGAAACCCTCGCGGCCGACGCCGAAGCGCTGCTCGACGCACTGGACGCACCGGACGCGACCGTCGTGGGCATCGACGCCGGCGCCCCGCCCGCGTTCCTGCTCGCCATCCAGCGCCCCGAGCGGGTCCGCCGGCTCGTCCTCGCGGAGTCGTTGCTCGGACGACTGCCCGGCGCCGAGGACTTCCTCGCCGGCGGGCCGCCGTGGTGGTTCGGGTTCCACGCCGTCCCCGGCCTCGCCGAGACGGTCCTCGCCGGCCACGAGGCCGACTACGTCGGGTGGTTCCTCGACGCCGGCACCCGGAACCGCGGCGTGCCCTCCGCGATCCGCGACCACTTCACCGCGGCGTACACCGGACGCGATGCCCTGCGCAGCGCCTTCGGCCACTACCGCGCCATGCCCGAAAGCGCGGCCCAGATCGCGGCCGCCACCGCGGCCGGCCGGCTCACCGTGCCCACGGTGGCGATCGGCGCCCACCCGGTGGGCGACACCCTCGCACGCCAGCTGCGCCCCGTCACCGACGACCTCACGGCACACCTCGTCGAGGACTGCGGTCACATCATCCCGCTGGACCGCCCGGATGCCCTGCTGCCGCTTCTGATCTCCGGCTGAGCTTTCCCGGTCTCAGTGCCGCTTGTCGATGGTGGCCGTTCCGGTGAGCCCTGGCCACGGCCACCGAGCGTCAGCCGGTTGAGCCACCCGGATTCGACTACTCGGAGGACAGGTTGACCACGACTGTGCACAAGGGACTCGCGTACGCGGAAGCCGTGACGCGGTACCTGAACCCCACCGGTTTCGCCGTGGCCGGCGTGGCGATCCGATCGAGTTCGGCGGCTCGGTTCCCCGGCCGGCTGCACGATGTCAAGTCCGCTGTCCGCCGGCTGCGGCCGGAGGCCCGAAAGCACAATGTGGACGCCGAGCACATCGGGATCATGGGGCGAGTCATCCGGCGGCCGGGCGGCCGCGATGGCTGGCGTCACCGGTGCCGTGCCCGCTCTCGAAGTCGCGACTCCTGGGCTCCCCCATCCGGGAATGCCCGCAACGGGTCGCCGAAGCCAACCCGATCACCTACGTACGGCCGTCGGTTCCGCCTTTCCTGGTCCTGCACGGACAACAGGACGAGTTCGTCCCACACCACCAGGGACGACTTCTCCATGACGCGCTGTCCGGGGAAGGCGCCCAAGCCTCCTTTGTCTCCTACCCCACGCAGCGCACGGAACGTGGCGCTCGATGCTCGCGTTCCTTGAGGAGCAGCTGGGAGCACCTTCGGCTGATGACCTCGCCGAGAGCCGCGCGGGGTAGTCCCGGCAGGACGACTTGCAGAAGGAAACCGATCGGTTTACGGTGTTGGAAACCGATCAGTTTTCCGACGTTCCGGAGTGCGTGATGGCGACGAACCGACCAGCGGCCCTGACGACAGGCGCCCCCATCCTGATCACCGGTGCCGCCGGCGAAATCGGTGGCGTGAGCCGATCGATGGTCGACATGCTGCTCGGCCAAGGGCAGCCGGTGCGCGCGTTCGTCCGGCAGGACGACGAACGCGCACACTCGCTCCGCCAAGCCGGGGCCGAGGTCTTCGTCGGTGACTTGCTCAACATCGCCGACGTGACAGCCGCGCTGAAGGGCGTCCGGCGCCTCTACTTCAGCATGGGCCTGTCGCCGTACTACACCGACGCCGTCGGCCTGATGGCCGCGGCCACGCGGGCGCAGGGAGACATCGAGGTCTTCGTCAACATCTCCGAGTACGAGCAGTCGTTCATGACGGTCGACAAGATGACCGCGCCGGAGGAAGAGCGGCGTTCACGGCTCGGCGGGCTCGTCACGGACTGGTCGCCGCAGCAGCGGGCCCACTGGGTCGCCGAGCAGATGCTGGACTGGTCCGGCGTCCCGACCGTCAACGTGCGGGCCGCCTTCTTCGTCGAGAACCCCATCCTGACCTGGCTGGCACTGGAGCCGCTGAGCGACGGCGAGCTGCGCCTGCCCTTCGGCGACCAGCGGTTCGCACCCGTGGCGAGTCATGACGTCGCGGAGCTGTGCGCGAAGATCCTGCTCGACCCGGCGCCGCACCTCTCGAAGGCATACCACCTCACGGGCCCGGAGCTGAAGGACATGCACGGGTTCGCCGAGGACTACGCGGCCGTGCTGGGCCGCCCGGTCACCTACGTTCCCGACGATGTCGAAGTCTGGAACAAGACCTATGTGGACAACAGCGTCCTGGCCGGGTACCCCCACATCGCGGAGCACCTGAAGACCCTGACCCGGCTGATCGCCGGCGGGCGCTACGGCGGCGTCCCCGACCAGCTGGAAACACTGCTCGGGCGCCCGTCTAAGACCATCCGGTGGGCATTGGGGCACCACCCGCGCATCCAGAAGCTGGCGGCCGGACGGTGACCGATCAGACTCGTGTTGTCACACACCAGGTGCGCCGGCTCGAAGTCTCGGCCGACCTGCCGTTCGAGGAGCTGCGTGCCCGCTACGAGCAGGCGGTTCCCGCGTTCGACCCCGGCCACTACTTCGGCGACCGCACCCCGGACCGCACCGACTGGGCCACGGTCAGCCGGATCACCGGCCAGCGGGCCCCGCACGGATTCCTGCTGTACTGGCGCAACGAGGCCGACCTGATGATGCGGGTGGCCGGGCACGACCGCCGCTGCACGACCTACCTCATGGGCAACCACGTCGTCGCCGAGCGCATGTACCGCCACGACCCCGGCATCCTGCTCTACGCACCACTGCGCACCACCATCTACGAGGATCACGACGGCCGGGTGTGGTTCGCCGTCGATCAGCCCAGTACCCGCTTCTCGAGCTTCGGCGATCCGGAGATCACCGCGGTCGGCGTGGAGCTGGACGGCAAGCTCGCCGACCTGTTCACCACGCTCGGTGTCGCCGTTCCCGCCGAGCTGACGCACTGACTGCCGCCGGCAGTGGTCACACCGCCGCGGTCACCAGGCCGGCCAGGACGTCGGGCCGTTCCAGGGCGATGAAGTGGCCCGCTCCCGGCACCTGGGTGAACGCGGCATCGGGCAGCAGGTCCTTGTCGGCCTGCCGGTCCGAGGGGCGGGACCAGTCCTTCTCGCCGTAGACGAGGTGGATCGGGGCCTTGATTTCGGGGTAGCGCGAGCGGGCCGCGATGAGGCTGGGCAGGTTCTGGTGCACGCCCCGGGCCACAGCGGGGTAGCCCGAGCGCTTGCCCACCTTGAGGAGTTCGTCCAGGTAGTCCTCGCGCAGGGCGCTCTTGTCGCCGAGCCCGCCCTGCAGGATCCTGCGGAGCGCGGGCTTGGGCTCCACCCCGGCGACCACGGGGCCGACGCCCGGCGCGAGGACACCGGCGACCACCAAGCGGGCGAGGAGGCCGGATCGGGCGATCCCGCCGGGGAAGTCGTAGGCGTTCACCGCGATCACGCGCCGGACCCGGTCCGGCAGGGCGGCGGCGGTGGTCAGGGCGAGCACCGCGCCCATGGATTCGCCCAGCAGGGTCACGTCGTCGAGGTCGAGTTCGGTGAGGAGCCGTTCGACGCCCGCACGCATCGCCGGCTCTTCGTAGGACGCGCCGGGCACGATCTCGGAGTACCCCATCCCCGGGAGGTCGAGCGCGTAGACAGTGTGCCGGCCCGCGATCGAAGGGATGAGATAGCGGAAGTGTTCGGCCTGCGTGCGCACGGTGTGCAGCAGGACCACGGGAGCGCCGGTGCCCGCCTTGAGGTAGCGCAACGTCCCCTCGTGCCGTCCTCGGGCGGCGAGGGTGTGGCTGGTGGTGCCGGGAATGTGGATCGTCGGACTCGACGTCTGCTCGGGCATTGCGCCTGCTCCTGGGATGACACGGCTGGAAACCGATCGGTTTCCCAGGAGTGTAAACCGATCGGTTTCCAGCAGCAAGCCGGAGCGTCGCCGTGGGCTCCGTCAGCGCATGCTCGCCGCATCGAGCAGGGTGACCACGGTCGGGGTGATGAGCCCCTTCAGGTTGTCGACTCCGATCCCCGCCCGGGCGCTGGCGCCGTCGAAGACCAGCATCAGCTGCCTGGCCAGCAGGTCCGGGTCACTCACCCCACCCCGTTCGGCCTCGGTGCGGAAGAAGGCCATCAGGTTGCGCTTGATCCGGCGGGCCACCCGGCTCGCGGGGTGACGCTGGTCCTTGAGCTCGATCTGCGCGGACAGGTAGCGGCAACCTTGGAAGCCCGGAGCTCCGGCCTGCAGTTCCACCTGCTCGAAGACGTGCAGGATCCGCTCACGGGGCGAACGGCCGTCGTCCGCCGCGGGCAGGAGACCGGCCACGAAGGCGGCCGCGCCTTCCTTCAGGCTCGCCGCCAGCAGTTCGTCCTTGCTCTGAAAAAGCTGGTACAAGGACCTCTTCGACACCCCCGCCGCCTTGCACAGCGCCTCGACACCGATGCCGACACCGTCTCGGTAGGTGAGCGTGGCCGCCGCCTCCAACAGGCGCTCCCGGGAGTTCGGTTTCGCTTCGATGGTCATCCTGCGAGGTTAACCCGGTTTCGGCGAAATGAAAACCGATCGGTTTACGGTAGTGCCGGGACGACCGCCGGGTCTGATCACCGGCCGGCCGGCGGGCTGTGACACGCTGAGGCGGACCGCAGACCGGCAGAGAGAGGCCCCCGATGCACCGGCTCACCGTGCTTTACCCGCCGCCCGCCGACGAAGCCCACTTCCGCGAGTACTACGTAGGCACCCACCTGCC
>Ga0207678_10000702_pt1 | contig 30550 bp, 23 predicted proteins | sample KBSC63metaG_FD_184319 | JGI IMG/M metagenome (GOLD analysis project Ga0207678, IMG submission 184319) | Corn rhizosphere microbial communities from Kellogg Biological Station, Michigan, USA - KBS C6-3 metaG (SPAdes) (version 2) | ecosystem: Host-associated > Plants > Roots > Rhizosphere > Soil ... | reverse complement strand
AACGACGCGGCGGGAGTTGTACGAACGTGAGTTTGCCGCGGCGCGGGCGGAGGGATTCGACGAGGTCATTTTTCGGAATGAGCGAGGCGAGGTGACGGAGGGAGCGATCAGTAATGTTTTTGTTCGGCGAGCGGGCAGGCTACTGACTCCGTCGTTGCGCTGTGGGGTGTTGCCGGGGGTGCTTCGCAGGCATCTGCTCGAGAGCGATGTGAGTGCCGAAGAATGCGTGCTGACCGTGGAGGATCTGGAGTCCGCAGAGGCAGTTTTTCTGGGGAATTCGGTGCGGGGTCTGCGCGAAGTGAGGCTCTCAAGGGCGGGGTGAAGCATGGGTTTGGTGGGGTGCGGCCATCTGGGATAAGGATACGGTGGGTCTGATCCTCTAAGGAAGAGTGGTAATTCCATAGAAGGGAATAGTGGTAAAGTTTTGCCTACATAGAGGCTATCCTTTGTAAGTTATTCATTCTAAACCGCTCATTTTTTGGCCTTTTGCTTGCTATCCCTATCTGCAAAGTTATGCATAGGGAGATTTCGTTCATGGCGTCAAGGAAGCTGAATAAGACGTATATTGCCGGTGTGATTTTCGCTGCCTGCGTTTTTCTGGTGAGTGTTGCTTCTGCATTTGGGGATAGCTACTCGGTGAGCGTGGTGAAGTTCACGCAGAGCGAGGGGTTTTATGGGCTGGATGCGACGGGGAACTTTGTGGTGAACGTCTCGGACACGATGGGGATGCCTAATTCTTCCTGTGGCGGCGTTTCGGGGGCGAGCCAGTGCTTTGCGACGTATTCCGTGGGGCAGACGAATCCGGTGTTTTCGGTGACGGCTCCGAGCCTGAACTGGGATGGAGGGTCGGCTTGCAGTGTGGCGTATGGGGGAGGGTCGATCTCCGGTATCTGCAACAATGGGCATGAGTTACTGGGTGGGTATCTGGGGGAGCAGAGGGGCGTTTGGAGCGGGACCGATCCGTTTACGGACTTCCTTTCGGATGGGTCGTTTGATGGTGGATACATCAATGGGCTTGGGGATGCCGTGTTTATCGATGGTTTGCATGATGCGCTGGTTTCGGTGGTGAATCTGTCGAGCGATTCGGGGAACGGGTTCCGGACGGAGATGGCTGCGATTGATCCCGCGACGGTTCCGGAGCCGCAGAGCCTGATGCTGATGGGAACAGGGCTTCTGGCTGCTATGGGAGTGGTTCGGCGACGGTTTCGGTAGTTTTTTTCTGGCGATGGCTGGAGGAGGCACGATGACGATTTTGCCAACGATTTTTCGAGTTTGCTGTGTTGCTTGCCGGTTGATTGTGGTGATGATGTGGTAATTTCGCGTGGTGAAGCTGGTCAACAGACTGTTACCTTTTCAAAAGTTGACCAGTACGCCACGCACTTCTGCTCCTGGAGTTGTGCCGGGCTTTGGGAGTGGGTATGACAGTTGCGAGGTGGGTGGGACGGGTTCTGGCTGGAGTGGCGGTGGGGCTTGTGGTGACGGCAGCGGTGGTGTATCTGGGGGATTGGGCGGTGTGGCGGGTTCGGGTGGCGAGGGGCGGCGGAATGGGGACGGTGGTAGTGAGCCGGTTTGTGGTGGCTCCGCTGAAGGGGAATAAGGAGGAGTACTACTATGACGGGACGGGACCGGTGGATTGCAGCCGGAGTCTGTTTCCGCAGGGTGGGAATGGGGCCTGCTGGTGGATGACGCGGCATCGGGTGGTGTACGCGCGGTGACGCGAGTGCTGGGCGCTTAGCTGTCCTTGCGGTAGAGGAGGTTGCGCATGGCCTGTCGGCGGGCCTCGTTGGCTTCCTTTGCGGACGTGCGTTCTTCGGCGGTCATGCTTTGTTTGGTTTTGGAGTCGGCTGCTTCAGCGGATTCTTCGGTGCACTGGGGGCAGCGGTTGGCGAAGCCGGGCTTGTCGGGCTTCAACTCGAACTCTTCTTTGCAGATGACGCAGACTTTGATGGGGAAAGGCATTTCAGGCTCCATGATGATTTTAGCCATGGAGGCACCGGCTTACAAAATGCCTGCTGCGGGCGCTATCTTGAGATCACGAAGGTCCTGAGACGGTTGCCGCCATCGTAGTAGTACTGGCTTGCCGGGCCGACCAGTTTTTCAAAGACGAAGGAGTTGCGTGGGATGTTGGCCTTGGTGCCGTCGATGCCGAGGTAGCGGCCTTTGGCGAGCTTCCAGACGACGTATGGGGTGGCGATGGACATGTTGGTGACGGCGAGCTCGGTCTCGGGGCGGTTCTTCTTCATGGTGACGAGGACGACTTTTTCGGTGACGTTTTTCTGAAAGTCGCGCAGGATCAGGGCCACGACGAAGGAGGATTTGGCTTTGGGGGAGAAGTTTCCTTCGGCTACGCCAGGGCACTCGCCCTGATGGCTGTTCTTCCAGACGCGGAGATCCGCTTCGGAGAGATCTTCGCGTTGCACGATGGTCCAGTTGTCCTGCTCGACGGCGGCGCGGGCAGCGTCGGGGAGGCCGCTGAGGCAGGGTTCGGCTTGGGAGAGGACAGGGGCTGCGAAGAGTGCGGCGATGAGAATCCATTTGGAGAGGCTCATCGTACAAGCTTCCTTGCTGAGGAGGGGGTTGGCGATACGTCGTTTGGGGGAGGGAATGGGGTGCCCCCCCTCTCCCGTCAAAAGTGCGTAAAGTCCTGGGGACATGGCGGTTAAGTTCGGACCTGGGTTGAGAGGGTGGAGTTGTATGGGGCTGCGGGGTGGGGATTTGTCAGGTGCAGGAACTTTTGCACGATAGCGGCCAGGCCGTGTGCCCATTCTCTTTGGTTTCGACGGGATTCTTCTTAACGCAGGATTACCATATCGAGAAACCTTCCATTGGAGAAATGGCAATGACGAGAGACGAGGCTCGGAATCTGGCCAACGATTGGGTAGCGGCCTGGAACAGTCATGATCTCGACTCGATCATGACGCACTATGAGGATGGAGTCGAATTGACTTCACCTGCCGCTGCGCAACTGTTGGGGACGTCCGATGGCAAGGTCGCCGGAAAGGCAAACCTGAGAGCTTACTTTCAGCGAGGATTGGAAGCTTACCCGGAGCTCCACTTTCGCCTTGAGGACGTGCTCTGGGGCGTCAACAGCGTGGTGCTCTATTACGCAAATCAGAAGGGGACACACACGGGAGAGTTCATGGAGCTGTCGGCGAATGGAAAAATAGCCCGAGTCGTGGCGAACTATAGCGCCTAGTGGGGATTTTATTGTGTGAGGGGAGACGGTTCGTGTCTGGACACGTCAGTGCCTACTCATTCGATTTGACTACCGACCTTCAGATGCAGACGCCCCCATGCGCAGATTGCCTCCAGGACCGGCACCATCGTCATTCCATACTGCGAGATCGAGTACCGCACGCAGGGCGGCACACTTTTTTCCTCATGCCGGTCCAGGATGCCGTCGCGCACCAACTCCTGCAGATGCCGTATCAACATACGCTCGGTTATCTGCGGGATGCTGCGCCGCAGCTCATTGGTGCGCATGGGGCCATCGAGCAACCGCCACAGGATCGTTCCCTTCCAACGCCCATCAATGACGGACAACATCGCATCGATCGGACAGGGCGAGATCTCCTTCTTGGAAACCGGCATGGCAGACTCCTCGCTCGATCTTCCCACTGACAACTTTGTCACTGCAACCTTGTGCATCGGCGGTTCTTCGGGCAGCGTCTATTCTCCGAAGTCGAAATCAAGGAGTCTCCATGCACCTTTTCAATATCCTCAGCATCTTTGGTATCTTTCTTCTGCTCGGTGTGGAGCTTTGCGTTTCCGCTTTCATCAATCCAGTCATGCGGCAACTGGATGCCGAACCACAGGCCAAGGCGCTCAGCCTCTTTGCCAGCTTGCTGGGAGGAGTGATGCCCTTCTGGTACGGTGGGTGCTTTCTTATGCTTGCAGCTCAGGCGTGGCTACACCGCGGCACTACCGCTTACCCCTGGCTGCTCATTGCAGCGGTGCTTTGGGTCGCCGTTATTGTCTTCACGGTCGCCGTACTGGTTCCGATCAATAACCGGATTGCCGCCCGCTCCTCCTCCAACTGGCAACAAGAGCACCGTCGCTGGGATAGCCTGCATCGCCTTCGGGTGCTCGTCCTCGCCATCTCCGCTTTTTGCTTGCTGTGGGGCCTCTAGTCGCTGCCGATAGGTCGCTTGTCCACTCATAAGTGATGACCTGTCCCCGGTTCCGGCGCGGCAGTTTTTGCGCTTGACAGGTCCGCGAGAGGGGAGGATGATGACGCGCACTAAAAATCTGATTTATAAGGGGCTTGACGATGAAACGTTTCTGTTTGAACGTTTGCGCGCTGATGTGTTTTGTTGCCTTAACCGGTTCCTGTTTTGCGCAGGCAAGCCCATGGGATGGAGCCTGGAAGATGGATCATTCCTCGCTCAAGTTCTCCGGAGCTACTTTTAGCGTGACTACCGATGCGAGTGGATTCACGACAACGCGGGGCGGCACGGCGAGTCCCAAGGTGGTGTGTGACGCGAAGCCGCACACGACGCCGGATGGGATGTTGACGTGCACGAAGATGGGTACGGGGTACGTGCTCGACCTGACGAAGGACGGCAAGAGGGTGCGGAAGTCGACACTATCGGTTTCGGCGGACGGCAAGACGCGGACGAGCAAGAATGAGCGCTTTCCGGCAGGAGAGAAGCCTTACACGATTACCGGGATCGCGAAACGGGTGTCGGGTGGGCCGGGGATGGCTGGTGAGTGGAAAGAGGTGAACTTCATCGAGTCGAACGACACGGGGATCCTGTCGATCAAGGTTCACGGGGACAGCGTGGCGTTCAAGGAGACGGACACCGACAAGCCGATCACCTGCAAGCTGGATGGTACGGAGACGAAGGCCGGTGACATGGGAACGATCTCGGTGAAGCAGGCCGATCCGCATACGCTGAAGGTGACGTATCGCTCGGATGGGAAGGTGCGGCGGGAGAATACGTTCGTGCTGAGCGCCGACGGGAAGACGATTACGGAGACGGATGTGACGCCCGCTCCTTCGCCCTCGACGATGACAGTGACGCTTCATAAATAGTAGAGGGATTCGGTTGTGTGGCCCACGTCCCGGAGCGAGACGTGGGCCTTTTTGCGTTGGATGTGTGACTTGTGGTGAGGTGGGTACGCTTGACGGGCATCCGTGGAGCCCTTCTTTGGCGCCACTGAAAGTGCGAGAAGACACTGCCTTCGGATTTCTAGTCGCGCCAGGTCGCGAATCGTTATGATTGAATCCGATGACGAGTGATAGCGGTCGCGAAAAAACGATAACCCAGGCGGATGTAGCGAGAGTGGCGGGAGTGGCCATCATGACAGTCTCGCGTTACATGAACCAACATCCGAGCATTACAGAAAAAACCGCACGCAAGGTGAAAGCTGCTATCGACACGCTAGGATATCGGCCCAATTATGCGGCAAGAATGCTCATGGGTCAGCCATCGAAGACGATCGGCCTGATACTTCCGAACCTGGAAAATCCGTTCTTCTCCTCTATCGCTCACAGCGTGCAGCAGACTGCTCACTCTCGTGGGTATCTGGTGTGGATTGCCGCAACCAATGATGAAAGTGCGATGGATCTGCAGCTGATCGAAAGAATGCGCGATCATCATGTCGATGGCATCCTCTTGACCGCGTCATCGGATACCTCTTTGCAGATGCGCGATCTTGGCGGCGTTCCACTGGTTGCGCTAGAGCGGCCCGTCGGAGCTGCGGCAGTGGATATTGTCATGATCGATGATCGATCTGCAGCCTGCGAGGCGGTGCGACACCTGCTGTCGCACGGCTACAAGCGTATCGCCTGTTTCGGACTCAACTCCGCTATTCGGTCTATCCGGGAGCGTATCACCGGGTATCAAGATGCGATGCGGGAACAGGGCCTTACGCCGCTACCGTACCTGCAGTGTGAAGATCGAGAGTCAGCCAAGCGAATCATTCGCAAACTCATGTCGGGCCGGGCACCGACGCAGGCAATCTTCCCGGCGAATAGCACCGCCACGATTCTCGCTCTCGAAGCGCTGGATGAACTCCACTATTCCGTGCCAAAGCAGGTGGCGCTCTTCTCTTTCGGAGATATTCCTCTGGCCCACATCCTTCGACCCCAGATTAGCGCCGTGCGGCAGCCCACCGAATTGCTTGGCGAGAAGGCCACAAAGCACCTGCTCGATTTGATTGCTACCAGAAGCGGTGCAAGCGGGGTTCGCATTAGCATCCCGGCGTCGCTCGTCATCCGGGAGTCTTGCGGATGTAAGCGCCAGCCTAGCTCCCATCACGATCGGCACTGATCTCTTCGGCATCGGGACTGATCGATTTCGAATCAGATATCGAATTTATTTTTCATTCAGGCAGTGTCCACGCAAATAAAATATCATCCACGCCGGTAACGATGTACTGCTTCCCGTTAAGCATGTAGGTCATCGGCCCGGTTGACATATTCGCTCCGCCACGGGTGTGCCACAGATCCTTGCCATTGCTGGTATCAAGAGCCAGGATGTTACCCGAAGCGTCGCCAGTGAATAGCAGGTGCCCGGCCGTTGTCAGAATGCCGGCATTGCTCCGGCCATCACCTGCGTCGCGCTGCCAACTTACCTTCCCTGTCTGATAGTTCAGCGCAACAATTGCCGACTTTGTCATCAGGCTTACCGCTGCACCGCCCTGGTGATCTTCCGGAGCGCCGTCGTCGTCGAGGACTAAATACCAATAGCTGTAGCCGCTCTGCGCGTTGACATAAAATAAGCCGGCTTGCGGGTCAAAGCTCGGAGGCATCCAATTCGTTGCTCCAAAGACTGGGCTTTCGACAAGCGTGCCATCAATATGAGGCTCTTTTGCTGGATTTGGAATTGGACTTCCCTTGGCATCCAACCCGAGTGCCCAATTACTCTTGACGAATTCACTCGTCAAGAGAGCTTTGCCAGTCTGCCGGTCGAGGACGAAAAAGAATCCGTTTCTACTTGCCTGCGCCAACATCTTTCGTGGCTTCCCGTGAAAGTCGCCATCGAATAGCACCGGCGTCTCGACAGCGTCCCAATCATGCGTATCGTGTGGTGACGCCTGAAAATGCCAGATGATCGCTCCCGTATCCGGATTGATTGCCAGAATGCAACTTGTGTACAGATTGGCGCCGGCTCTGACATTGCCGTCGAGCACTGGATGAGGATTTCCCGTTCCCCAATAGAGGAGATTCAGTTTTGCGTCATACGTTCCGGTCAACCACATCGGGCCTCCCCCACGGCTTAGCGACTTTGTATCAGGCCACGTTTCCGAGCCCGTCGACCCTGGTTGGGGCAGGCTGTTCGTCCGCCAGATCTTTGCACCCGTCTCCCAATCACGCGCTTCGAGAAAGTGGGGAATGTTTGTCTGATCGCCGGATGTCCCCACCAGAACTTTACCCTTGACGATAAGTGGAGCAAGGCTGAGATAGTAGCCAAACTTCACGTCGGCGATCTCCACATCCCAAATCTGCTTTCCGTTGCGCGCGTCAAGGCATATGAGATGGGCATCCGGAGTTCCAAAGTAAAGCCTGTTTTTGTAAAAGGCGACGCCGCGCTGCCCAATATGATTGCCTTCAGACGGTCTGTTGTACCTCCAGACTTGTTGCCCGGTCTGCGCATCGAGGGCCCACACATGATCCGGCACGTTGAAGTACAGGAGGCCGTTGACCTCCAGTGGAGTCGATTTGAGCATCGCCCCATGGGTAGAAAACGCCCACGCCAATGTGAGGGCCTTGACATTACTTTTGTTGATCTGGTCGAGTGTGCTGTAGCGTCGGCCGGACATATCTCCGTTGTATGTCGGCCATGAGTCGCTTACAGATGGTATCGAGTTCGGCAGAGAGGGACTCTGCGCGGGAGATCCCGTGGAAGCAGTCAAATACCCAAGAAGGAGAAGACTTTCTCCGCATGTCCTACTGAAGCGTTTCGAGATACGCAAAAATGTCATGGGTGTCCTTGTCTTTGTAACGCGTCAGCAACTCGCGGTGCCCGCGGAGCGGATCATCGACAACTACTGACGTCCCTGGTCGAAGCGGGCAGGACCGGTAGTTTCCCTGAGCATCCATGAGCGAGACATAGAACGCGTCCAGGTGAAGAAGCCGACCCTTAATCTTTTCACCGGATGGCAGAGACACGACCGCTGTTTCCGTCGCATCAGGCGGATAGAGAATGCGGTGCTCCAGTTCGACGGCAGAATATTTCTTCGCAATTCCGTTCAGATCGCCGCCAGTGGAGTGGCACTTTGAGCAGCCGCCTTCCCCATCAAAGAACCGCTTTCCTGCAACAACATCCCCCGTCAAGAGCCGCCGCAGAGAATAGCCGCGCGCCGGACCTTCGGAACCGCGGTTGTCCGAAACTTCTATCGAAGCGTGCAGAAACGCCACGATATCGGCTACCTGCGCCGCGCTGAAGGTGGGATTTGCGGGCATACCTTTTTCCAGTCGTCCCTCACGAATCACGTTACCTATCAGGTCGCCGTTATCGTCGTGTCGCACGAGGGAAGACTCAATCAAATTGGGCCCGGAAGCTCCTTTCGCCGCTGCTCCATGGCACATGGCGCATGACTGTCGAAATTGATCCATGCCCCGCTTTACGTTTTCCCGTGCCATCGGATCTGGCTTGGCGGTCTTCTTGCCCTGAGCGCGCGTCCCGACTGTAAGAACCAATCCAACAAAGAGGCATCCTATTATTGCCCGCAGGCTAGTCCATTGCCTGGGCTGACAGATCTCTGTTTGCTTTAGGATTTTTCGAACCTTCATGAGTTTCCGCCGAGTTGATTCCCGAAATAACTTGATGCTCCGGATGAACGCACCCTCTTCTCGCAAATTCGAAGGGTCCAAAGGCAGCGCGCGTTCTCTACTGCTGCGATGGCAATAAGATGGGCATTCTCTAAAAAGTCTCGTGAGCGTCATTATTTAGTTGACTTTGATGCAATTGGCTATCATTTTTATGATAGCGCTATCAAATCTAAGGACGGAAGAAGCGGTTGTCAAGAGAAGATTAGTTTGTATCTGACGAAAGACACCGCGGAAGGATACGGAGTTCCACAATGACAGAAGATTCAGTTCGCACCAAGATATCGCGCCGCTCTTTACTTTCGGGAGCGGCCATAACGGGTGCCTTGCATGCATTCCCGCTGACCGGCTTTGCCCAGGATTCGTCGGCGAAAGGGGCCGGTAAACTCAAACTCTCCATGTTTTCCAAGCTTTTGCAATGGACCGATGTAAAGGAGGCGGCCGCCATCGCCAGAGATCTGGGCTTCGATGCGCTCGACCTTACAGTGCGTCCGCGTGGGCACGTGCTGCCTGAACGGGTAGAAATAGACTTACCCCGCGCGGTGGAGACTGCACGGAAAGCTGGGCTTGAAATTTCCATGATATCCACGGAAATTATGAGTAGCGCATCTCCCTATGCCGAGTCGATATTGAAGACGGCAAGCCAACTCGGTATTCGAAATTACCGATGGGGAGGGCTTACCTACAAACCAACGAAAGGGATCGCGGAGCAGATCAATGAACTTAAGCCACAGGTAAGAGCTCTGGCGGAGCTGAATAGGGAGCATAACATCTGCGGGATGTACCATACGCATTCGGGCCCAAACATGATTGGGGGACCGATCTGGGATCTTTGGCTGTTACTGCAAGGTCTCGATTCGCAATGGATCGGGATGAACTATGACATCGGTCACGCAACGATCGAAGGCGGTTACGGCGGGTGGCAGACCAGCGCTCGGCTGGCCAGGGATTCAATGAGGGGCATTGCCCTGAAGGATTTCCGATGGCCGTCGACGATAAAGGCCGCGTCTCCGGCCATCCGCACAAGCGGCATCCTCCGCCCTCTGTACGAGCCGGAATGGTGTCCGATCGGCGAAGGGATGGTCGATTTCCGTGGATTCTTTGAGATTGTCAAGCAAAATGGGTTTTCCGGACCTGTCCAAATGCATTTTGAATATCCCGAATTCGGGGGGGCAGAAAACGGGGACACGGTGCTCCGTATATCCAAGCAACAACTGATCACCGCGGTGCGTAAAGACCTGACGTATATAAAAGGCATCATGCGTGATTTGAATCTTGCCGCTTAATATTTGCTTGTCGCCCGCGAAGAAGCTGAACGGAGGCAGTTCCCTTTGGAACTGAGCGAATCGTATGAGAGTAGTCGTGTTTTTTTCGATTTCGATCTGTACACTTGTTCTTCCGTTTGGCGGATATTTATATAGCGGTACTAACTGAAGCGGTTGGAATGCTGTTTAAAAAGGACGTGGGCCTTAGGCATGAGTCTCTATCTCTAAACCTAACCGCCTTGCTCTGCTTGAGCCTCGATAAACCCCTTGACACATTATTAGCCCGCTGGGTAGCATCCACTTATCATGTTAGCGCTATGCTTTTATGCCGGAGACAGTCCCTCGCGGGTCAGAGTTCTATGTGGCTTTGGAAATGGCCTCTAAGAGAGGCTTCCGCCATGGTGGAGAATTGGGTTCGATGAAACATGTGTTTTATGGAGCACCGAAGAAGGGAGAACAGTGACGAACCTTGCATCCCCGCGCATTTTCTACGGCTGGTGGATCGTCGTGGCTGCATTTCTCAATCTCTTTTTAGCTGTGGGAGTTATCTTTTATGGCTTCCCGGTGTTTTACCCTGCCTTTGTAACTGCCCTCGGCTTTACTCGATCTCAGGTAACTCAAGGGTTTTTGCTCGGATTCCTCGCTATCGGACTTCCGTTCGGACTTCTTGCCGGAGTGCTGATTGATCGTGTGGGCGCACGATGGGTCATCCTCTCCGGAGTTGGATTTATAGGTCTTCCGTTGATTGGGATGGGCTTCATGACTTCCTTCTGGCAGTACCAGTTGCTTTGCATCATCGAAGTGATCGGCTATGTGCTGGCAGGCCCTATTGCGAATCAGGTTCTCATTACACATTGGTTTCGAGCGCGGCGTGGCCAGGCGATGGGGTATGCCTATCTTGGCCTTGGACTTGGTGGTGCTGTATCGCCGCCAACCATCAACTGGCTCCTCCATAGGTTCGGGTGGCGCCATGCGCTGGAGATCGTGGGAACTGTCATTATCGCGGTGCTCGTTCCCATTGGGATTTGGGTTACACGATCGACTCCGGCCGACATCGGTCTCTACGCGGACGGAGCAGAGATTCCGCCGTCGGGCGGGAACACGCTGATGATTGGCTCCGCATTCAACGCAATCGGATCTACGATGCGCAGTATCAATTTCTGGCTGATTATCGCCGGTTCGGCTCTGGTCATCGGCGCGATGAATGCCGTCATCCAGCACTTCATCTTTTATCTGGAAAATCAGGGCTACTCAGCGACCGCGGCCTCTCGATACTTATCGATTCTGCTTGTGGCCAGCCTGGGCGGCAGAGTGATCGTTGGCTACGTGGCAGACCGATTCAGAAAAAAGAATACGATGGCTGGCTTCTATCTCCTTCTTGGAGGAGCGATCCCCTTACTTTATCTTGCGCATCGACCTCTCGCGGTACTCTCGTTTGCGGTGATCTTCGGCTTCTCGATGGGCGCCGATTATATGTTGATCCCCCTGGTTACTGCCGAGTGTTTCGGGGTTGCATCGCTGGGAAAGATACTGGCTCTCATCATCATGGCCTATTCGATCGGGCAGTGGGTCGGTCCCTGGGTCGCGGGATATATCTTCGATCGCTATGGCACCTACGACCCCGCCTGGAAAATTATGGCATGCGCTGCGCTACTCGGATCGGCCGCCATCTACGCGATCTCGAGAGAAGGAACGAGGTCCGAGGCCTGACGACTCTATCGAATTCAACTCTATGGTTTCAATGCAGCGATCGGAGCAGCAACTTCCACTAGCTTCAGGATATTCAATCTACACCGCGGCGAGGAGAGGCATACATATTATGGCGCAAATAAGAATCGGCATTATCATGAACGGCGTTACAGGGCGAATGGGATTGAATCAGCACCTGATCCGTTCGATCCTGGCGATCCGTGATCAGGGAGGCCTGGTGCTCGGCGATGGAAATGTGTTGATGCCGGATCCAATTCTGGTCGGAAGAAACGAGAACAAGCTCCGGGCGATCGCGAACGCACACGGGGTTTCACGATGGAGCACCGATCTTGAACGATGTCTCGCGAACGGCGAGGACGAGATTTATTTCGACTCAGGCACGACGGGACTGCGGGAAGACAATGTGACCAAGGCAATCAATGCCGGAAAACATGTGTACTGCGAGAAGCCTCTATCGACGACGGTGGCTTCCTCTCTGAGGCTGGCTAAAAAGGCCACGGAGGCAGGAATCAAACACGGTATCGTGCAAGACAAATTGTTTCTTCCCGGGGTTCGCAAGCTTCGCAGGCTGGTTGACTCCGGGTTTTTCGGGAAGATTCTCTCGGTGCGTGGCGAATTCGGATACTGGGTGTTTGAGGGCGACTGGCAACTTCCCCAGCGTCCCTCCTGGAACTACCGGAAAGAAGAGGAAGGCGGGATCATTCTGGACATGTTTTGCCACTGGCGTTATGTGCTGGATCATACCTTCGCGCCCGTCAAGAGTGTCTCGTGCCTGGGAGCCACGCACATCCCGGAGCGAGTGGACGAAGATGGCAACCGGTATATCTGCACCGCCGATGACGCGGCATATGGCTCCTTCGAGTTGGAGGGTGGGATCTTTGCACAGATCAACTCTTCATGGACAACACGCGTCTACCGTGACGAGTTATTTAATCTTCAGGTTGACGGAACGGAAGGCAGCGCAGTGGCTGGACTGCGAGATTGTAAGACGCAGCATCGCGTGAACACGCCTCGTCCCACATGGAACCCGGATCTGCCAAACCCCTTTCGCTTCCGTGAGCATTGGCTGGAAGTGCCTGACAATGGCGAGTTCGAAAATGGATTCAAAGTGCAATGGGAGATGTTCCTGAAGCATGTGGTGCTGGATACGCCATTTCCCCACACGTTCGTGGACGGCGCTCGCGGAGTACAGCTTGCAGAGCTTGGGCTCAGGTCATGGGCGGAGCGCAGGTGGCTCGATGTACCTAAGATTGACGAGGAATTGGTACTTCAATATCTATAGGGCGGCTATGGCAGACATTCAGAGGCTCAGCCTCAATCAGGCTACAACGGAACGCTGGAGCATCAAAGAAGCGGTTGAAGGATGCCTGCGCCATGGCATTTCTTCCATTGGGCTCTGGCGTCATAAAATTCACGAGACTGGCCTGATGGAAAGCTCCCGATTGGTTCGTGATGCAGGTTTGCATGTCTCCAGCGTATGTCGCGGAGGGATGTTTCCAGCTCCGACCCGGGAGGAAAGGCAGCAAAAAATCGAAGATACGCTTCGGGCTATTGACGAGTGTGCCGAGCTTTGCGCCGACTCGCTGGTTCTCGTAGTCGGCGCTTCTTCGGCCGTTCGCCTGGTCGATGCTCGAAAGATGGTAGAAGAAGCATTGGCGGCGATCGTCCCACATGCCCGCGAATCCGGAGTGCGGCTCGGCCTGGAACCTCTGCACCCGATGTACGCCGGTGAACGTTGTGTACTTAACACCATCGACCAGGCGTTGGAGATGGCTTCTCCTTACGCGCCAGGGGAAGTAGGCCTGATACTCGATACCTTTCATATTTGGTGGGATCCATATGTCATGCAGCAGATAACACGGGCGAAGGGCCGCATCTATGGCTTTCACGTCAGCGATTGGTTGGTTCCTGTTCCGGATATGCTTCTGGGGCGGGGAATGATGGGCGATGGTGTCATCGATAACCGAGCGTTACGCGAGGCGGTCGATAGAGCTGATTACGTTGGCCCTATCGAAGTCGAGATCTTCAACCAAACCATCTGGGACATGCCGGGCGATGATGTCTTATCAACGGTCGTCGAACGCTTCACCTCACTCGTCTAGAGCCAAAGGATTTCGGAATGGAAATACGGAACAATCTTTCTGCAGCAGGTCTAGTACCCTCAATCAACGCCATGTTCATGTTGGCGTCTGATAAGACCCTCCGCCTCTCCCATTGCTGGGAGGCCTTGATGGGGGCTCCCGTAGTTACAGTTGATGGGCGGTACACCGGACGAAATTGGACTCAGTGGACGCAGGGATTCGCGTATGGAAATGCCATTCTGTGCTACGACGTTACAGGGCACGCAGACCTGCTAAAAGCCGGTCGCAGCCATACCCATGCTCATATGGCCGAGCATTTGACGCATACCGGCGTGCATGATCATGGCTTCAACAACCTCTCGACCTACGGACAGTTGCGGCGACTGATTCTGGAAGGCAGGCTCGAATCAAACGATTCGGAACTGCGCTCATACGAGCTTGCTTTGAAAGTAAGTGGGGCTGTACAGGCAGCGCGGTGGACCAGTCTCGCAGACGGCCGTGGTTACATTTACTCATTCAATGGGATTCATTCCTTATTCATCGATACGATCCGAACCCTTCGTATCTGTGGAGTTGCCCATAAGCTGGGTCACGCGTTGCTGGGAGAACAAGACCGCCGCATCAATCTGCTTGGCCGGCTCCTGACGCACGCGCGCACCTCGGCCGAATTCAATATTTATTACGGGGAAGGCCGCGACTCGTACGACATTGCCGAAGCGCGAGGCCGCACCGTCCATGAAGCGATCTTCAACCCTGCCAGTGGGACCTTCCGATGCCCGTCTTCGCAACAGGGGTATTCGCCTTTCACTACATGGACTCGCGGATTGGCATGGGCAATGCTGGGCTTCGCGGAAGAGCTTGAATTCGTCAGCTCACTGCCCGAGAGCGACTTTGCAAGCGATGGTGTGATGACAAAGGCGGAAGCTATTTTCTTCATGGAAAAGGCCGCCAGGGCGACCTGCGATTTCTATCTCCGCCAGGCCAGTGCGCTGGATGGAATCTGCTACTGGGATACAGGCGCTCCCGATCTGAACCGCCTGGGCGACTGGAGAAGTTCCCGTGCCGATCCATTCAACCAGTACGAGCCAGTTGATTCTTCGGCAGCGGCCATCGCGGCTCAAGGGCTCATTCGCCTGGGCCACGCCATGGGAGAAGCTGGAACGACTTATCTCGATGCTGGTCTAACGATTGCTGAGGTGCTACTCAAGGAGCCGTATCTTTCCAGCGATCCCCAGCATCAAGGCATTCTGCTTCACAGTATCTATCACCGGCCCAATGGTTGGGACCATGTACAAAAAGGGGCAAAGATCCCCTTCGGTGAATCCAGCATGTGGGGGGATTACCACATGCTGGAATTAGGACTACTTATCCTGCGGCTGGCGGAAAATAAATACTACACTTTTTTCTAACCTTTTTCGGATATAGCACGATGCACCCAGAGGGAGAGGCAATGAGTAATACAAGGGTCGCACTCGTGACCGGGGGGACGCGCGGAATAGGCCTGGGCATCGCCAAAAGATTGGCGAGCAAAGGCTTCAATCTGATGATTACCGGCAGGCGCAGTCATGATGAAGCGGAACTTGCTCTCGCACAGTTGCGCGAACAATTTAGTGACGGCAGTTTGAATGTTCAGTACTGCCAGGCGGATGTTGCAGATGCAAGCCATCGAGAACGCCTGCTGGCGGATGTTGAAGCAACCTTCGGACGGCTGGATATTCTTGTGAATAACGCCGGCATCGCGCCCACGATCCGTGCCGACATTCTTGAAGCTTCAGAAGAAAGTTTTGACGAACTCATCTCTACTAATCTTAAGGGCCCATATTTTCTAACCCAGGCGGCTGCGAATTGGATGATACGTCTACAGGAACAGTCTAAAGAACATCGTTGCATCATCAACGTTGGTTCGGTTTCGGCAACCGTCGCAAGCGTCAACCGGGGAGACTATTGCATTACAAAGGCTGGTATTGCAATGGCAACCATGCTTTGGGCGAGTAGGCTTACACAATACGGCATTGGCGTATATGAAGTCAGGCCGGGACTTATTGAGACGGATATGACGAAGGGTGTGAGAAACAAGTACGACAATCTGATCGAAGGTGACCTGCTTTTAGAGAAGCGCTGGGGAACTCCGGACGACATTGGCATAGCTGTAGCAATGTTGGCGAGCGGAGATCTTCCTTACTCTCCCGGCGCGGTTCTAACCATCGATGGCGGCCTTACTCTAAGACGACTTTAGCAAGCTGCGATTTTCCCATCGACCTCTCTTGAATCTGCGAACTACCCAGCTAGCTGTTCGTCATCATATGAGGCTGCTTGAAGGATGGATGAGTTATCACTTTAGGTGGTGACTTATCCGAGCGGCAATCAATTAGCGTCATCACTCAAACAAATCGAATGTATGCTCCTGCCCTGCAGACCCATCGTGCATATATTCCCAGCCAGGCTCCTCATCTAGTTTTGGACATGCTCCAAGCCTCCTTTTGCTGACCTCTTCAATAATTACAGGCAGCCGTGACAGCCCAATTCCGTGTAACAAATGGCGTCATTGCCTTGTCCCTATTTTTCCAATGCGCTTTGGGAACATCGCGTGAGTTGGCATGTTGAGATGTCACGGACGCAGGCAACAAACAGGGTGGGCTAACGGCAGGGATCGGGTTGGGAGTGGTGGAATTAAGTTTATGTTGGTCTTGGACTTACGTGGTTTTATTCTGGCTAACGCGGATTCGAGGATTGGCAAACTCCTGTAACCTTGTGCGTCGCATCGGCCACCTCCTAGTATCGCTCTCCGTTACGCAACTTCTGCCTGTTCCGTCGGCAAAAACTGTCGATGCAGACTTACCTGTTGCATCGCAGCAAGATGGCAGGCCGTAATTGAGAGGAAGGCTACATGTCTTATCGGTCCACGAGCTTAAGAGTCGTTCTACTTCTCGCATCCATTGCGGGAATGGTCTTGCATGCACAAACGCCTACGGGTTCCATTGACGGGCTAGTGAAAGATCCGTCCGGTGCGCTCATCTCAAACGCCCAAGTCACCATTCGCAATCTTGCCACTGGCCTCAAGGTAGAGAGAAAGACCGACTCCACCGGCCGATATGCCGCTCCGCTTCTGCTTCCGGGGCAGTACAACGTCTCGGCCACGGCGCCGGGGTTTAAAACCTCCAATCAGACAAACGTCACCCTGGACGTCTCTCAAGAGCGCGCGGTCGACTTTACGCTCTCCGTGGGGACTACCTCGGAACAGGTCGATGTCGTTGAAGGAAGTGCCGCTACCATCGACACGTTGACCTCATCGACGGGACAGGTCATCACGGCCAAGCAGATCGACAATCTTCCCTTGAATGGACGCAACCCGCTCGATCTCGCGCTCCTTGCGCCGGGAGTTCAGGGGACCGGCGACACGGCACAGACGACGCCGCACATCTCCGGTTCGCGGAATGCGAACGCGGAACAGCAGATCGACGGCGTCTCTAACATCGTTGGGACCAACAACATCGGCCTGGGATATGTCGCTTACCAGCCGATCGTCGATTCGGTTTTGGAATTCTCGATTCAGACCAGTGTCCCTTCGGCAGAGTATGGCCGGACCAGCAGTGGCGTGATCAACCTCGTAACCAAATACGGGACGAACGCCCTGCATGGCTCGGCGTTCCTGTTTGCTCATGATGCAACGTTCGATGCGCGGCCTTATTTTCAGTCGAAGAACACTCCGATGATTGACAGGCACCGTTACCAGGAGGGCGGTACAATCGGCGGGCCCATCTATCGCAACAGGGCATTTTTCTTCCTTGCGCTTGAACGTTCCTCGGAAAGTTCAGCATCGCAGGAGATTGACAGCGTACCGCTCGACGCGTGGCGCACAGGCGACTTCTCGGCGCTCTCCGTCCCGATCTATGATCCACTTACAGCCGTAATGCAGCCGAACGGAAAGATCACGCGCAGCATTGGCGATTTCGTAGGCAACAAGATCCCGGCAAGCCGACAGAATGCAGTCGCCCTGGCGGCCTTTAAATACTATCCCTCGCCAAACTATGGTGGAGCGAATGCGTTCTTGAACAACTACCTCGCCATCGGGGCGAGCAAGGACACCTATTATCACGGTGATGCTCGCGTAGACTATCAACTCACTCCAAACAACCGTGCATTTGCACGCTTCTCCAAGTACGTCGACGACAGCGTTCCATTCAATGGTTACGGCAATGCGGCGGCAAAGACCGGAAGCGGTCCGCAATATGCAACCGCAACCAGTGTCTCCCTGGACGACACCTGGACAATTCGACCGAATCTTCTTGCGGAATTTCGCTATGGCCTGAGCCGCTATACCGTCGATCGCACGGCTTTCGGCCAGGGGTTCGATATTTCCTCGTTAGGGTTGCCGGGGTCGTTCAAGGCGGTGGCGGCCCGAGAGGCGCTTGTCTTTCCAACCTTCAACCAGTCCGACGGCTATTCGGCCTTAGGCATGAGCGGCTATGTTCCCTATAGCTCCTACAACACCGCCCACGACGCTACGGCCAGCCTCATCCTCGTGAAGGGACGCCATAATTTCAAGGTGGGCGCAAACTTCCGTAAGTTCTTTGTCAATTTTTATCAGTATGGTCAGCCGTCGGGTGAGTTTCAGTTCAACCGTAGCTGGACGCAGTACAACCCGAACGACGCCACGGATAACGGTGGTGGAACTGCTGTGGCCAAGGCAGGGCACACCTTCGCCTCGATGCTTCTGGGCCTGCCATCCAGTGGATATATGACTCACGACGTAACGGCCCTAACCGCCAGCAGCTACATTGCCGGTTACTTTCAAGACGACTGGAGCGTGACCCCAAAGCTGACTCTCAACCTCGGCATCCGCTGGGAGGGAGAGATTCCTCGCACCGAGCGTCATAATCAGATGACCTATTGGGATCCTTCCCTTCCTTCTCCTCTGGCGGGAATGATCGCAACCACCAATTGTCCTGCCTGCGCCAACCTGAAGGGCGCGATGGTGTTCGTGGGAACACCGGGAGCCAAATATGGGCGTCACCAGGCTCCTTTTCAAGGGAAGGACTTCGGGCCGCGCATCGGCTTCTCTTATAGCCCAACAGCGAAGTGGGCGATACGCGGCGGCTACGCAATCTTATTCGGCGCGTCTGCGTTACAAGCCGCGGGAAGCACTGGCGGACTCGGTAATGATGGCTTCGCCACGACGACCGGTTTCCAATTTTCTACTGACAGCCAGCAGACTATCAGCACCGATCTCTCCGATCCCGCCAAATCCGGATTCAACCTTCCTACCGGGGCCGCGAATGGTGCTGGAACTCAACTCGGTAGTGGGATCAATTACTCCTTCTTCGACTCCGTTAGAAACCCCTACACCGAACAGGCAAACTTGAACGTACAACGGCAACTCCCTCTCCAGACCGTACTGGAGGTGGGCTACGTCTATAGTCATGGACTGTTTCTTGTGGATGGAGACCCTGGGCAACCGTATAACCAAGTCAATCCCTCCTATCTTTCCTTAGGCAATCAACTCAACAGCAACGTACCTAATCCCTTCTACGGAAAGATCACGACACCCGGAGCGACGCTGTCCAACAAAACTGTGCCGCTGAAGTATTTGCTGGATGCATTTCCGCAATACAGCTCTGTCAACAGCCAGAGGAAGCCGCGTGCCTCCTCGATTTATAACTCCATCACCGTACGCCTGGACAAGCGGGTTTCGCAGGGACTGAGTCTGTTGGTGTCCTACACCGGAGCCAAGCTGATGGACAACTCCTCATCGGCGGTAACCTACCTGGGCCCTGTAAGCAGTACACGCGCCGACCAGTTCCGGCCGGATAAGGAATGGTCGCTCTCCGCTTACGATCTGGCGAGCAGCCTCACGATTGCCACCACTTATGAACTGCCCTTTGGCAGGGGCCACCGTTTCTTCAGCGATGCGCCTCGCGGCGTGAACCTGCTGATCAATGGCTGGCAGGCCAATGGGATCGTCAGCATGAATGGAGGGTTGCCGGTCGTTCTCTCTTCGGTCAACAACCAAACTGGCTTGCTCTCGCTCGGCCAGCGTCCGAATATGGCTGCGGGAGATCCTAATCTGGCCAATCGGACGCATGACAAGTGGTTCAATACGGACATCTTCTCGCAACCGGCTGCCTTCACGATCGGCAACGCACCGCGCGTACTGGGCAATGTTCGTAGTCCCGGCAACCGTAATGCAGACCTGTCCGCGATGAAAAACAATTACTTTGGGCACGAGCGGCGCTACAATCTGCAGCTTCGGTTTGAAGCGTTCAACGCATTGAATCACCCCATCTTCGGTGGCCCCAACGCTAACGTCAATTCGGCTAATTTCGGGAAGATCACATCAATCGCAAACGGTTCGAGGGTAATTCAATTCGCAAGTAAATTTATCTTCTGACCTTCAACCTGGCTCGGTGCGACTGCTTGTTCAGTCGCACCGAGCCTCTGTTTTCGATCCATAACAATACGAACGAGCAAACCATATGAAGAACGTGCTGTGCTTCTCGTTGCTGTTGATCGCGGCTTCGCTTGCGACGGCGGCTCCAGCTCAACCATCGGAACATCCTAAGAATGTGCCTCAGGAGATGAAGGTTGATCTCTCCGCTCAACCATTGGGCAAATTCCTTGGGCTCGGGGTGCAGTTTGATCCTTACGTGAATCAGGTTGACGCACACCGCTGGGCAGAAATGATGGACCATTTGGCCCACATGAAGCCAGGTTTTTTGCGGGTGATGTCCGGCGCGACGGACTACTGCAGCGGTTTCGATGCAAAGGGCGAGCCAATTTATCGATGGGACACTGATCCCAAAGCGCCGCAATTCCAAGCGATCCTGACCGTCCTCGACTTCGCGCAGGCACATCATATCGAGGTATATCTCGGTGAGTGGTCCCCTCCAGGCTCTCTCGGCATCCATTCTCCGGACGATCCGCGCTGGCAGCGCATCATCTCCGATTTCGTACAGTACCTTGTGCGAGATCGGCACTATACAGTGATCCATCACTACATCTTTATGAATGAGCCCAACGGCGACTGGATGTGGCACGGACGTAAGCCGGACTTTACCTCGTGGTCGACTGGGGTCCGCAACCTTCGCCATCAGTTGGATGCTCGCGGCCTAGACGATGTTATTCTGACCGGCCCTGATAACTCCGGAGGAAGGCAGTGGTTTGATCGCACGGTTACCGAAATGCATGACGTCTTTGGCGCATGGGAGCAACACATTTATGCCAAGGATCAGGAGGTGGAATCGGGCACCCTGGAGCGAGAGCTCATCTCCGACCACGAAACGATTCTGAAGCACGATCCGGACGGCGCGGGCAAGCCGCGCTTTATCGCAGAGTCAGGACTGGTCACCGGCAAGATTCAAGCGGTCGACCAGCAGCCACGAGTACACGATTTCGACTATGGCGCACGGATGGCCGACTATATCGTCCAGGTCGCCCGAGCTGGCTGGGGCGGGGCCGACGCGTGGGATCTCGACGACGCCATGCATCGCGGTCCAGGCGGCGGTTGGAAGGTTTGGGGATTCTTCGATTCAAATAGCGACGCAGGCATGAAGCCTCGTCCCTGGTACTATGCGTGGACGATTCTTTCACGCTCTATGCCGAAGGGCGCGGAGATACTTCCGGTTACGGGCTCGAGCGAAACGCCTGTTCGCGCAACGATCGCCAAATGGAATTCTTCAGGGAAAACGCAGTGGACCTTGGTACTTGTAAACCACACGGATGCGCCTGCATCCGTCAATTTGAAATTGCCGAAACAAAAGGAGCTTCACGTCTTTCGTTATTTCGCCACAGAGCAGAACGTTGATGGAGCGTTGGAGCCGAAAGAAAGCGAGTTACAAGAGAATCCTCAAAGGACTCAGACGGTGTCGTTACCATCGCGCGGCGTAGTTGTACTAACAACGGCACCGCAAAGCACCAGTGGCGCTGCACGGCAAACGGTTCTTAACTATCTCAAAAGCATCTCTGGCAGTAGGACCGCCGTCGGCGTTCAAAACAAGGATTCTGCGAATCCTACCCGTGACAGTGACCGGATCGCATCTCTGACGGGAAAGCAACCCTCATTCTGGGGCGCCGACTTTAGCTATGGGCAACGTGCCCTCGATAAGAACCGGCAGACCATGATCAATGAAGCGATCGCCCAATACAAAGCGGGTGCTCTCGTAGGCCTTATGTATCATGCCTGCGCGCCGATACTTCCTGACGAAACCTGCGATTGGAACTCCGTCGGAGGTTCTAACCCAGTACACCTGACCAACGACCAGTGGAACCAACTTACAACGCCCGGAACCGGCCTTTACAAGACGTGGATTGCGCGACTCGACAAACTCTCAGTGTATTTTCAACAATTGAAAGATGCCGATGTAGCGGTGCTCTTTCGTCCGCTGCATGAGATGAACCAGTGCGTGTTTTGGTGGGGATGTCATTTGGGCCCGAACGGAAGCGCGAAGCTTTATCAAATCACGCACGACTACCTGGTCAACGTCAAAGGCTTCGACAATATCATATGGGTATGGAATGTGCAGGACTTCGACACCCTTGATAACGACGTCAACTCCTACAATCCGGGCAGCAGCTATTTCGACATTGCCGCTCTTGATGTTTACAACACCGGCTACACCCAGAACAATTACAACGCCATGCTGGGCGCCGCCAAGGGAAAACCGATTGCCGTCGCTGAGTGCCAATATCTGCCGACTCCAGATTTACTCGCTCGACAGAATCGTTGGGTCTATGTCATGTTGTGGTCTGACTTCATCTCAAATCCAAGAAACCAGATCGCGCTTCCAACCCTCTATAAGACACCGAATATAGTCACGCTAGACCAGATGCCAGGTTGGGGAACTCGTTAGGCATACTAACTAAGACAGCTTCCTCGGGGTGCTTATCGTAGGGCGACTACCGAGATTTTGACAGGAACATCCTGACGCGCGTCAATTCGTAGAAGAACCTGCCATGTGTCAGGAAAGTTGCCATTTTTGGACATTGATTTGAGCTTCTCGTAGACAGGTCGCATGGATGTAGGATCGCTGAAAAACTCTCCGACACCGGCAGTTCCTGTGCTGGTAAGTCCAGCAAGCACGAGAACGCGAGATTCGGAGGGCGATCTACCCATCCATATGAGGCCGTAGTCTTCCAGTGCTCCGTCATGAATGACGCGCGCGTAAACAGGCGACTCCCCCGGGCGCGGATGGACATTGCGAATGACATCGTGCTCCATGATGAAGTTATCTGTATTGACAGTTCCCTGTGCAAACGCGCTCATATGCGGCGCACCCAGAAGGACGATCTGCTCTGTTCGAGCCGCATCCCAGTTGAGAAAGCGCGCCTGCGTTAGTTGGGCACTGCGTCCAAGAATTTGTAGGATGCGAGCGAAACCGAAAGCGGCTTCCGCTTCGCCCAGTCCCGTGTAGTTCTTGTTGTCTACCTGGAGGAAATGGAAAGGAAACTGTGCCTGAGTATTATTAGCACTGCCATTCAAAACACTCGCCATCGATTCCGGAACCGGAACACTTAGCACTTCATCTCCACGCGGAGGAGTTGGAAGCAGCGCTCCGCGATAGAGGAGGACGTTTGGATTGGAAAGTGCAATCTTCGTTTTCGACGACCCGGAAACACCAATGGGTCCAAGAAGCTCCTTATAGAAGGAATAATCTGAGCCGTTGAATACAGGGGTACGTTGGTTGGTCCAGCCTTTTATCCACCATCCGGCAGCACCAGCGCAGATGACTACCAATGCAATTGTCAGGAATCTACTCATTTTATGAGAAGACAAGGCATTTGGGGTCGAGTAAGTTGCTATCTCGACTGTCGATGCAGCCTGAGGGTCGGTGGTGGGAGCGGAAAGATGTTCGAAAACGAACTCGGTCTCATTTACAACCGGGTGTGGAGTCGGCTCGAGTTTGATAAAGTCGGGGACATAGGATCCCAGCGGAAGCAGTATCCGAATTGGTTCAGTTGGGTGATCGTTATAGAACTTAGTCAGCCGGCGTCTCACGTCATTGGCTGCGACTCGCACGATCGAATCGATGCTTGTATCGTAATCGCTCCGGCGGTGAAATATTTCAATGCCGAGCAGGCGCTCTTTAAGGCTGTCGATCTCTCCATCTAGATAGCGTTCGACGACGTGGCGCAGAATCTCTGAAGAGCGTCTGCTTACGCTGAACTCATTACTTGCAAGAATGGTATCCAGATGCGTGCGAATCTCATCCTTCGTGGGAAGTGGAAGAGGGTCTTCTAACGAGTCGTCACGGAGATGTTGCGAAATAGCCATAGCGAAAGCTAAACATCGTTATATCAGATGACCATAACCCTCTGGCAGAAAATGTTCCCGAGAGAAGAAAACAAGGAGCGGCTGACGCAGGTCATGAGTGATTGGATGAGAAGCATGGTTAGGAAATCACCAAACGCACCAAACGTAGCAAATTCAAGGCTCTACAAATAAAGTCCCGAGTATTGGCTATGAGGTCGTTTCACTGCGGAGATGCATTGGACGGCGCGTGCCCTACCTCAAGGGAGTTCACCACCATGTCAGTAGTTGACTTCAGACGCGTCTTGCGCCTTGTGATTTTGTTGATATCTGTTTTGGGGTTACTTTCACTCCCCGCTGTATCCGAGACCGCGATTGCGGGGCCATACATCGCACATATCGTAGAAGGAGGCCCTGAACTCAGCAAGCCCATCCAACAGGAGATTGCTTCATCCGGTGCGTGGAGCGAATGGGTCTGGGTAAGGATCGGCCCCGATGGTTCGAAGACATCAGTGATCGCTCGAATAGGCGCGGTGGATGATAAAGCGCCTCGTGTGCTCATGATCCGAAGCGCACATCCTGCTGCCCGGATAGCTGATAAGGAGATCGTCGCGTCTGCCGCGATTGATTCCATGACTTGGCATTTGATTGGAGTTGTTGAAGACGGTAACGATCTGACCCTGTACGTTGATGGGCTCCCCGCAGGCACGAGCACCGTAAGCAACGAACCCGTAACTCCAGAATTGCTTCTAGCTCCTACTGCACCAACGAATATGCGCCACTTCAGCGGAGACATTGGCGGTCTCTCAATTGCTTCACGTGCCTTTTCTCCAGCGGAGATGATGAATCTTTTTGTACGGCGTCCTGATTTCAACTCGCAACTGCCTGAGGAGAACGCCAAGCCCTGGCGGTTGCAAACTCGTCAACGGGTTGGGTATGAGGCCCCACAACCTCCAGACAGCATGCCACATGGCTTCCCCGCGGAGAAGCCACGAGCGAAGCCCCTGCCTGCCCCCGGACCAACTCTGCGAGCAGAGGGAAAGCAGGCCTGGACGATTGCGAATAATTGGAGGCTTCTCTCCGTAGAGGATGACCGTATCGCCAAGTCTGCCGACGGGCCTGCTTTCTCCACAGTGGGCTTCGACGATGCTTCGTGGATGCTGGCAACCGTTCCAGGTACCGTGTTGACAACCATGATCGATCGAGGGATATATCCGGACCCCGATTTTGGCCTGAACAACCTGGCGATTCCTGAATCTCTGAATAAGCACGATTATTGGTATCGCGTGGAGTTTCCTTCGCCCAAGCTTCACAACGCCTCCCGGCGCACGCTGCATTTCGCAGGCATTAATTACTCTGCCGAGGTATGGTTGAACGGCGTTTGTCTAGGCCAAATGCGGGGAGCGTTTCGTCGTGGCGATTTTGATGTAACCTCCGTCCTTCGGAAGACCGGAATCAATGCACTCGCAATTCGCATCTCTCCTCCACCCCATCCCGGGATACCTCAGGAGCAATCGCTCAAGGGTGGTCCTGGTGACAATGGAGGTGCCATGCTGATCGATGGGCCCACCTTTGTAGCGACTGAAGGCTGGGACTGGGTCCCAGCGATTCGAGATCGCGATACAGGCCTATGGCAGAATGTTTCACTGACAGAATCAGGTGCAATTACGATCGGAGATCCACAGGTTATTACTCGCCTCCCCCTTCCAGACAATACGACCGCCAATATAGAGATCCATGTTCCTGTTCACAACGCGACTGATGTTTCGCAGCACATTGTGCTCGAAGTAGCATTCGAAGGCGTTGCATTACGCATGCCTGCAGTGGTGCACCCTGGCAACAGCACACTGTCTCTGCTACCGGGGCAGTTTCTTAAATTGCATCTGATGCATCCGCGGCTTTGGTGGCCGAACGGATATGGATCGCCGGAGTTATATCACCTTCATCTTGCGATAGTGGATGCAAAGGGAAATATCTCCGACACCCACTCGACTACTTTCGGCATTCGCGAACTCAGCTATGAACTCACTCTGTTTGACCATTCCGGTAGATTGGAGCGAATTGAAGCAATTCCTACCCTGACTTTAGACAAGGGCTATGATGCGGTTGATGTTCACCATGAAGCCATGCGCCAGACGGCGAATGGATGGGCCTCTTCGATCTCTCGTGAAGCTGAGGGAACATCGGCGATTCGAGAAGTGACGAACGAGCCGGAAATGACTGACCTCGTTATTAAAGTCAATGGCGTCAGGATAGCGGTACGAGGCGGTAACTGGGGGATGGACGATTCCAGAAAGCGAGTCAGCCGCAGCCGCCTGGAGCCATATTTCCGGCTGCACCGGGAAGCAAACCTCAACATGGTGCGGAACTGGGTGGGCCAGGACACGGAAGAAACATTCTTCGATCTTGCCGACGAATACGGCATGCTCGTTTGGAATGACTTTTGGTCCTCGACGCAAAACTCCAACGCAGAGCCCGGCGATGTCTCTCTTTTTATGGAGAATGCCCGCGATGTAGTGCGCCGCGACCGCAACCATCCTTCCATCGCAATTTGGTGTGGCCGCAATGAGGGCGTTCCGCCGCCAGCGCTCAATAGCCAGATGATAACGATGCTTCGAAAAGAAGATGGGACACGCTTCTACTCGCCCAGTTCCAACGTAATTAACTTGCGTAAAAGCGGCCCATATTCCTGGCAGGATCCTGCGCTGTACTTCAGTAAGCTGAACCGAGGTTTTTCTGTAGAACTCGGCATAGCATCGTTCCCAACGCGCGAGGCATTTGAACATACGGTTGCTTCTCAAGACCGTTGGCCGGTCAGCGATGCCTGGGCCTACCACGACTGGCATCAGTCCGGGGGAGGAGACGTCCACACGCTCATACGACATATGGACATCCAGTTCGGCAAGTCGGAATCACTTCAAGACTTCGAACGCCGCATCCAGATGTTCAACTATGTTGACCATAAGGCAATCTTCGAAGGCTTCTATCAACATCTCTGGGAGCCAAATAGCGGTCGTATGCTATGGATGACTCACCCTGCGTGGCCAAGTACGATGTGGCAGATATATAGCTCGGACTACGATACCCAGGCATCCTTCTATGCTGTCAAGAAGGCAAATGCACCGCTACATATTCAAATGGATCTTTCCGATTACACCGTTGCCATAGTAAATACGACATTAGCTGCGCGTTCTGCTTTGCAAGTAGTGGCGACGATATACTCTCCGCAAGGTCAGGTCCTCCGGCAAATCGATGGAAGCGTCAGCGTTTTGGCAAACTCCACCGCCGCATGGACTCGCTTACCCTTGGTGTCGATTTTCAATCGCACTCCACTCGTGTTTGTGCGGTTGGAGATGAAAGATCAATCGGGTAATTTACTTGCCGACAATATCTATTGGACAGCGCGTGAAGAGAAGGATTTTCGGGACCTGAACGATCTTGCGCTTGCGAACATTCAGTCCGAGGCTGTTTCGGGAGAGGATGTTCAGTCTCTGTCGGGCAAAGAAAAGACATTTTCGGTGAAATTAACGAATCGCGGGACCAGTCCTGCCTTGGAGCTAAAACTAACCCTCTTACATGCGGATGGTACTCGCGTTCTGCCCGCGTATTACAGCGACAATTACGTCTCTCTAATGCCTGGGGAAGAACGCGTTGTAACCGTGAATGCACCTTTCAATAGCTGCGGACCTGGAGCGCTTCACTTCTCATTACATGGCTGGAATGACGGGGAAACAACGGTGGCGGTGGGCACTCACTAGCTAGAGAACGTTTCGGCTGCAACTTTTATTCCTTGAACCATATGCAGGCTGAGACCCCGGAGAGATGGTGCGCTCTGCCTCTTAAGCTGCGCGATCCGGGGTGCTGGGGCCATACGACTGATGTACCTCTGTCACTCAATAGGCATGGCATCCGACTCTTATCGACATGTAACTCGATATTGGATCGAATCACGTCGATACACCCTCTCGTGATATATCAATCTAAGTTATGTCTGGTTCTCTGAGGAGAAGGTGTACGTGCTCCGGCATGAGGACGTAGGCGGAGAGGAAGAAGTTGTGAGAGAGTCGAGTTTTTTTTGATGACTCGCTCGAGGATGTCCTCGGAGCCAGCCGGTTGGGCCCAGGCACCCGACGAAAGGCTCAGAAATGCAGAACCTCCACGACAACGGCACAACACGCAGCCTAAATCACCGGTCGTTCCTCGGCGTCGCGGGAGCGGTAGCGGCTGCAACAATCACTGGCGACCTTTCGGTTCCGGCAGAAGCGGAACGAAGTACGGAAGCGCACGTGAGTGACGACAAGCTGGGTTCGCTTGAGGTATCGAGCGTGGGCCTTGGCGTTCAGAACATGAGCCGCAAGTATGAGACAACCGTGCCGTACCGCCCGGAGATGATCAATATCATCCGCGCAGCCTATGACCACGGCGTGACGTTCTTTGACACGGCTGAGGCTTACGGGCCTTTGGAATGCGAACGTATCCTCGGAGAGGGCGTTGCACCATTCCGCGATAAGGTTACGATCACGTCAAAGTTCGGCTGGAACATCGACCCCGATACCGGCCAGTTCCGACCGGGACTCAACAGTAAACCTGACCATATCAAGAAGGCTGTACACGGAATGTTCATGCGGCTGAGGGGTTTTGACCGTCCGCGCTTGTTGGACGAGCGTCCTTCCGCTATTATCGGACTCTGAAAGAGGTCGATGGTTCGTTCAGTTCTTTGGATCATCACCAGCCTAGCCAATTACGCCGAGCTATCGCCTATAAAGATGCCAGATCCGGTCTCCGTTATCAATGGATTAACCTGCCGCTTAGAGAGGAAATGAGTGCGCCTTCCTTTTCCAGAACGCATTCCCCTTATCTACGTCTTGTCTTTCGCGATGCTGCTTTGCACCGTGCAGATCCTCGAGGGTACGTCCGGTCTCTTTGCACTTTACAGCTTCCTGTTTGTCCTCGTTGCCGCGCTTACTTTTAATCTCGCTGGTGGATTCACACGACCATCAGGATCCTATGTTTTCTTTTTCGCAGTCCTTGGGGTCATCATTGGTCTGTTCTGGAAAGCGATCATCGGTGAACCGGCCGATTCCAATCTCGCCGCCCCCATGGTGACTATCCGTGTCTATTTCGGTGGCATTTGCGCGATGTTCGCAGCGGTCTATGTGAGCCGCAAACTAACCTCCAAACGTGCATTTCTGGGCACGCTTCTGACTCCCCAAAACATGCTGAATGCCACCATCGGCTGCATGGTCACCGGCATGCTCATCGTCGTTCTGGTTACCGTTGTGCCCCATGAGAGCGGCTCTATCCTCAGTGCACTCTCGCAGGTCGACCGTTTCCTCCCCATGGCCATCATTCTTGGCGTGATCTACCAGATCCGAAAGAGTGGAGGAACCAGCAGCGTCAACCTGCCAGTCCTGATCTCTTTCGCGGTCATTTTCCTCAGCGGCATCGTTGGGTTCTCTAAGGAAGGGATGCTGACTCCCATCTTCTGTTGGGTCGCCGCAGCCGCCTCCTTACGGTACAAACTGTCCCTGCCACAGGTCATCGGAGGCATTCTTTCCGCCCTCTTTGTCTTTCAATTTCTTGTCCCCTACTCGCAGTATGGACGAGTCTATAAAACCGATTCTCTCTCCGAAAATTTCAACACATCCCTCTCCTTGCTCTCCAATCTCGAATTTGTCCGCGATCAGAACACCAAGATTGAGATGGAATCGAGTGAAGCCGCTGGCTCGGGGTACTACAATACCCCGCAGGGCTTTTTCGACCGCCTCCAGATGATTGGAATGGACGATGCCCTCATCAACTTCACGGAGCAGGGTCACGTCTTCGGCCTGTCTCCTATCTGGGCCGACTTCGAAAATCTGGTACCACATTTCATATGGCCAGATAAACCCAGACTCTACTACGGCACACTGTATGCCCAGGAGATCGGCGGCATCATCCCGGAGGGCGACACAACCACGGGTATCTCATTTACCCCAACCGCCGAAGCCTTTCATCTAGCCCGATGGGTGGGCGTTCTGATCATTGCTCCGATCATCTGGACCCTGCTCTTTACTCTCTTCGACTCTATGTGTGGCGACGTTCGCAAATCTCCCTGGGGACTTCTCGTCATCTCGATCTTTGCCCACGCTGCCCCTGAAACCGGCATCAGCGGCCCCATCTATCTGCTCGGATACGGTGCCGTCGGCATTTTGTTCGCAGCATTGGCTGCGGCCTACGCTATGCCAATTATCGGGACTCTTCTTGCTGGACCCGAGAACGTTACAATTCGCCGCATCACCCGAGTCCGCAGCGTACCCCGCCGGCTCCCCTCTCTCCGCTGATGAGCCACCACCTGCTCGACGTCGCTGGTTCTGCAACGGGGTCCCCGCTGATGAATAGAGTCTCCCGCCTCCTCGTGCCACTCATGGCGATCCTGCTGCTTACCTGGATCGTATTGTCCTGGCCTGCAATTCAGGACGATGCGCTGATTCAC
>Ga0207678_10000701_pt1 | contig 30553 bp, 20 predicted proteins | sample KBSC63metaG_FD_184319 | JGI IMG/M metagenome (GOLD analysis project Ga0207678, IMG submission 184319) | Corn rhizosphere microbial communities from Kellogg Biological Station, Michigan, USA - KBS C6-3 metaG (SPAdes) (version 2) | ecosystem: Host-associated > Plants > Roots > Rhizosphere > Soil ... | reverse complement strand
GGCCGCGTCTGCGTCGGCATCGGCGTCGGCCACCCGGAGGCGACCAGCGACTACAAGCGGCCGCTGTCGAACCTCGAAGCCTTCCTCGACGGCATCGACGCCGCCCCGTCCCCGATCCCGACCGACCGCCGCATCATCGCCGCGCTTGGCCCGAAAATGCTGGCGATGAGCGCGCGGCGCTCGCTCGGCACGATCCCCTACTTCACCTCGGTCGACCACACCCGCTTCGCGCGCGAGGCGGTCGGCCCCGACGCCTTGGTGATCCCGGAGATCGCCTGCGTCCTCGACGAGGACGTCGAGCGCGCCCGCGCCACCGCGCGCAAGTACGCGAAGCTCTACCTCGGCCTCCGCAACTACACCAACGCGCTCCTCGGACACGGCTTCGAGCCGGCCGACATCGAGGACGGCGGCTCCGACCGGCTGATCGACCACGTGATCCCACACGGCTCCGCCGCCGACGTCGCCGCCGCGGCCCGCGCCCACGTCGACGCCGGGGCCGACCACGTCGCCCTGCAGGCGCTCGGCGGCGAGGCCGTCCCCGCCGCGGAGTGGCGGGACCTCGCCGCCGCCCTGCGCTGAGCGACACCCCCGCCCCCGCGCCGCCGGTAGCGTTCCCTGTGCCGATCGTCTCAACCCGCAGGAGTCACCGATGCCCGAACTGAGGTCCCGCACCGTCACCCATGGCCGCAACATGGCGGGCGCCCGCGCGCTGCTGCGCGCCACCGGCGTCGAGCGCGAGGACTTCGGCAAGCCGATCGTCGCGATCGCCAACTCCTTCACCCAGTTCGTCCCCGGCCACACCCACCTGCAGCCGGTCGGCGAGGTCGTCGCCGCCGCCGTCCACGCGGCGGGCGGGGTGCCGCGCGAGTTCAACACGATCGCGGTCGACGACGGCATCGCGATGGGCCACGGCGGGATGCTCTACTCGCTGCCCTCGCGCGACCTGATCTCCGACGCGGTCGAGTACATGGTCAACGCGCACTGCGCCGACGCGCTCGTCTGCATCTCCAACTGCGACAAGATCACGCCGGGGATGCTGAACGCGGCGCTCCGCCTCGACATCCCGACCGTGTTCGTCTCCGGCGGCCCGATGGAGGGCGGCACCGCGGTGCTCGAGGACGGCACCGTGCGCAAGCGCGTCAACCTCATCTCGGCGATCGCCGACGCGGTCGCCACCGACGTCTCCGACGACGACATCGCGCGGATCGAGGAGGCAGCCTGCCCGACCTGCGGGTCCTGCTCGGGGATGTTCACCGCCAACTCGATGAACTGCCTGACCGAGGCGCTCGGCGTGGCGCTGCCCGGCAACGGCACGACGCTCGCCACCCACACCGCGCGCAAGGAGCTCTACGAGGACGCGGGCCGCGCCGTCGTCTCCCTCTGCACGCGCTACTACGACGAAGACGACGAGGGCGTGCTCCCGCGCTCGATCGCGACCCGCGAGGCGTTCGAGAACGCGATGACCCTCGACATCGCGATGGGCGGCTCGACCAACACCGTGCTCCACCTGCTGGCCGCCGCCCGGGAGGCGGAGGTCGAGTTCACGATGGCCGACATCGACGAGCTCTCGCGCCGCGTCCCCTGCATCTGCAAGGTGGCGCCGAACGGCGACTACCTGGTCGAGGACGTCCACCGGGCCGGCGGCATCCCGGCGATCCTCGGCGAACTGCGCCGCGGCGGCCTGCTCAATGAAGGCGTCCGGGCCGTCCACGCCGGCTCGCTGGAGGAGTGGCTGGGGACGTGGGACATCCGCGGCGGCGACGCCGGCGACGAGGCCGTCGAGCTCTTCCACGCCGCGCCCGGCTGCGTGCGGAGCGCCACCGCCTTCTCGCAGTCGGAGCGCTGGGAGTCGCTCGACCTCGACCCCGCCGAGGGCTGCGTCCGCGACATCGCCCACGCCTACTCCGCCGACGGCGGCCTGGCGATCCTCTACGGCAACCTCGCCGAGCGCGGCTGCGTGGTGAAGACCGCGGGCGTCGACGAGTCGATCCTCACCTTCCACGGCCCGGCGGTCGTGCTCGAGTCCCAGGACGAGGCGGTCGAGGCGATCCTCGGCGGCCGCATCGCCGAGGGCGACGTGGTGGTGATTCGTTATGAGGGGCCGAAGGGCGGGCCGGGCATGCAGGAGATGCTCTACCCGACCTCCTACCTGAAGGGCCTCGACCTGGGCGCGAAATGCGCGCTCCTCACCGACGGCCGCTTCAGCGGCGGGACCTCGGGGCTCTCGATCGGCCACGTCTCCCCGGAGGCGGCGTCAGGCGGCGCGATCGCCCTGGTCGAGGACGGCGACACGATCGCGATCGACATTCCGAGCCGCTCGATCGAGCTCTGCGTCGACGACGCGGTGCTGGACGAACGCCGCGAGGCCTTGCTCGCCGGGAAAGGCTACGCGCCGGTGGCGCGGCAGCGCGTCGTCTCCCCCGCCCTGCGCGCCTACGCGGCGATGGCGACCTCCGCCGACACCGGCGCGGTGCGGGACGTCGACGCGGTCGAGCGCGCGATGGCCGAGGCCGCCAAGCGCGGCGCCGAGCTCCCGGCGTCGTAGCGGCCCGCGTCCAGCTGTTCCTTATGCGCCTATGGGGCGCATAAGGAACAGCTGGCGCGAGGGCGCGCTTAGGCGGCGAGGCTGAGCTCGCCGGTCTCGGCCGACGCGACGAGATGGTCGGGTCCGACCTCGACAGGCGCCGGGGCGACCGGAGCTCCGCCGCGCGAGAGTCGATAAAGCTCGGTGACCGCGTCCTCGTGGCTGACACCGTTGCGCTCGGCGACGGGCTGGCCATCTTGGTAATAGGTGAGGTTCCAGGTCTTGTGCATTTCTTGCTTCTCTTCCGTGTTGCTTGCGGCTTGTATACAAGTATGGGCAAGGCACGAACAGGCGTTTGTGACCGCGCTCACTCGGTGACGGGCGTCACATCTCTCTGACAGATAACTTTCAGTCCGATGCTTGCCGCCCGCGCCGTCGCCGCCTCCATGGAGGACCCGCTCTCCGCCCTCGAGGTCGGCCAGGTCGACGAGCCCGACGTCCCCGACGGCTGGGCGCTGGTCGATGTCAAGGCGGTGTCGCTGAACCATCACGACGTCTGGTCGCTGCGCGGCGTCGGCCTGCCGGAGGAGCGCCTGCCGATGATCATCGGCTGCGACGCGGCCGGGGTCGACGAGAAGGGCGACGAGGTGATCGTCCACGCGGTAATCGGCGACCCCGAGTTCCCCGGCGGCGAAATCATCGACCCGGGCCGCACGCTCCTCTCCGAGCTCCACCCGGGGACGCTCGCCGAGCGCGTCGCGGTCCCGCGCCGCAACCTGGTGCCGAAGCCCGAGTCGCTCAGCTTCGACGAAGCCTGCTGCCTGCCGACGGCCTGGCTCACCGCCTACCGCATGCTCTTCGACCGCTCCGGCCTGAAGCCGGGACAGACGGTCCTCGTCCAGGGCGCCGGCGGCGGCGTCGCCAGCGCCGCGATCGAGCTCGGCCGCGCCGCCGGCTACCGCGTCTGGGCCACCAGCCGCGAGGAGCGCAAGCGGGACTTCGCGCTCGAGTGCGGCGCCCACGCCGCCTTCAAGTCGGGCGCGCGGCTGCCGGAGAAAGTCGACGTCGTCCTGGAGACGGTCGGCAAGGCGACCTGGGGACACACGCTGCGCTCGCTGAAGCCCGGCGGCCGCGTCGTCATCGCCGGCGCGACCAGCGGCCACGACCCGGCCGCCGAACTGAACCGCGTCTTCTTCAAAGAGCTCGAGATCGTCGGCTCGACGATGGGCACGCTGGAGGACCTCCACAACCTCGTCTCGATGATCGACGCGACCGGGATCCGCCCCCGCATCGACAAGACCTTCCCGCTGGCCGAGGTCGGCGAGGGGCTACGGGCGCTGGCCGCGGGCGACGTGCTCGGCAAGATCGTGATCAATCCTTAGGTCAGGGGTAGTTTGGGCACCATGCGCCCGATCACGAAGTCGACCCTCGTCCTGTCCCTCGCCGCGCTGCTCGCCGCCTGCGCCCTCCTCCCCGCGACCGCGGGCGCCGCGACCGGCCGCACCGTCGCCGTCACCGCCTCGGCGAGCATCAAGGTGCCGAACGACACTGCCAAGGTCGGCTTCGGCGTGAAACGCGAACGCAAGACGCGCGCCGCCGCGCTGCAGGCGACGGCCGCCGGCCTGCGCCAGGTGATCGCCGCCGCCAAGGCCTTTCCCGGCGTCGGCGAAGGCGACATCCGGACCGGCCGCATCGACGTCAGCCCGGTGAAGAAGGGCAAGGCCACGCTCTACATCGCCACCGAGGGCATCCAGGTGACCCTCCACGAACCGGCGAAGGCGGGCGAACTGATCGCCAAGGGCCTCGGCGCCGGCGCCACCGGGGTCAGCGGCCCGACCTTCAGTGTCGGCAACGAAGAAGAAGCATTCGCCAAGGTCCTTGCCGCGGCCTTCGACAAGGCCCGGGAACGCGCGAGCGTCCTAGCCGCCCAGGCCGGCGCCAAGCTCGGCGTGGCCCTGACGATCGAAGAAGGCGAAGGCGCCGAATTCATCGGCCCCCGCTTCGACAACGCCGCGGGCGCTCCGGTCAGCAAGGGAACCCCCACCCCACCGACCAAGCCCGGCACGTCCCGCGTCAAGGCAACGGTCCACGTCATCTTCGAACTCCAGTAGCGGGACTCAATGTTGATGGGCCGAAAACTCCTGATATAGAGGACTTTTCGGCCCATCAACCATGTTCGTGGGCCGAAAACTAGACATATAGGCAAGTTTTCGGCCCGTCAACACCGTGGGTCAGTGGGTGACTTGGACGGGGGTGCCGTTGATGGCGATGCGGGCGAGCCAGCGGATGCGGGCATTCGCGATGCGGATGCAGCCGTGGGATCCGGCGGTGCCGAGGGGGGCCGCGAGGAGGGGGCCGGCGCGGCCGTGGATGGCGATGCGGCCGGGGCCGCCGCCGTAGTCGTCGAGCACCCGCGAGTGGGCGGTGAGGAAGAGGGCCCAGGGGCCGAGTTCGGAGCCGGCGGGCTGGCGGATCAGCTCATCGACGGCGAAGAGGCCGCGCGGGGTCGGGGTCGACGGCTTGCCGACCACGGCGGGGAAGCTGACCACCGGCCGGCCGGCGCGCTCGACCGTGATCAGCGCCGCCCCCGTCGAGACCACGATCCGCCACGGCGTCGTCGAGACGCGGGTGACGTCGGCGCTGATCCAGCCCGCGGCGCTGTTCGGCCGCTGCGGCAGGCGCACCCGCAGCCACCGGCTGCCGTCGACCGTCGCCGAGCGGAGCACCAGGTACTGGACCCGGCCGCCGCCCCATTCGGCCAGCGGCGAGACCTTCATCACGGTCCTCCCTTTTCCGGGCCGCGCCAGCGCCCGGGTCGGCGCGACCACGTGGGCCACGTGGGCGAGCTCCGGGGTGAGGCGGTAGGGATCTGGCGCGGGCGCGGCCCCGGCCGGCGCGGCGCCGGCGAAGGCGGCGCCGAGGAGGCCGATCAGCGCGGTAGCGGCGAGGGCGAGCAGGCGGTGGAGGGGGAAGGGATGCGGCCACGCAAGCTGTCGCCCGGGAAGGGGCGCACCCCTCTCGCCACGGCCCGGGCAGGCTGTGGCCGTGGCGAGAGGGGCGGGTGTGCGGGAAGTGGAGGAACGGGGACGGAAGCGTGACGGGAGTGCGCCGTGACGGGAGTCGGGCCTCGTCACAAAGGCCGTAATAACTCCAGGCCTCCTCCCGTGTTGTCCAACCGTCACGGACGCGCGGTCGACTTTGAGCCCCCCATAGGGGCCCTTAAGTCGACAACGCGTTTCCGGCGGCCCCTCGTCTCCGGCCCGAAAAGGGCCTCCCGGGGCCGGAGAGTGTGACCTTCCCGGCATCTTCGTCGCCGATCCCGCCGAGGTGTGGAAGCTCCCGGACTGAATCCTCACGGAAGTCCGACCTCCTCCCGTCCCTGGGATGCCTCTTCCACGAAAGCCTCACGTCCCGGGCGCCTCATGGAGGTCACAGCCTGCCAGGACCCCCATGAGGCGCCCGGGACCACCCCCAAGCACCTCGGACGGCCGCAAGCACCCCCGAACAACGCTCGGACAGCCGCAATGCCCCCGCACCCCACGCCCACCGCGAAGTCAGCACCCATCTAGCCCGTGACACCGCCGGGCTCGCCCGCGAACGCCGGCTTGATCCGCACCGTCGCCGCGGCGACGCGACGCACCGCGTTGCCGGCGCGCGCCGTCGCCACGTTGCGGGCGCGGCGCGACTTGTAGCCCATCACCGCGCGGGCGACGAGGTGGAGCCGCACGACCCGGTGCGCGGCGACGTTCTTCTTCGTCCAGCAAGCTTCACCGTTCACGTACCGCGCCCCCAGCGCCTTCACGAAGACCAACGCGGCAGGCAGGCGATCACAGACCTTGGCGTCCACCAGGGCGGCGGCGCCGTTGCGCAGGGTGATCCTGAAGCCGACCTTCTTGCCGCCCGGCACGACCTTGCGCGAGGCAGTCTTCCGCAGCGAGAAGATGCCCTCCGGGTACTTCACGTGGACCCCCTTCACCGCGTGGTTGTTGGCTGGCACCTTCTCGCCGTTGGCGGCCTCGGCGCTGGCCGTGTTCTTCAGCGGCCCGGCCGCTTCCGCCACCACCGAGTAGGTGACCTGGACGGTCTTGCCGACCGGGATCCTCGGAATCGCACAGGTGATCTTCGAGCCCGCCGCGCCGCAGTGGGCCGCTCCGGCTTCGATCGAGACGACCTTCACCGGCCCGTTCAGGGTGTCGACGACCTTCACGTTCTTCGCTTCCCCGCCGGACATGTTGGTGACGTCCACGCGGTAGTTGAACGGCGCGCCGATGGCGGGAGATGACGTGTCGGCGGTCTTCACCACCTTCAGGTTCGGGTCGGCGGGGTCCTGCGGCTTGATCGGACCTTCGACAGCGCTCTCGTTGTTCGACTTGTCCGGGTCCGGCTCCGGCCCTTCCACCGTGGCGACGTTGCGCAGCGAGCCGGTCGCCGTGGCCGCGACCTCGACCGTGATCGACACCTGCGCGGAACCGCCCGCGGCGAGCGGGCCGAGCCCGCAGGTGACCTTCTGGCCGGATGCCGAGCAGGTGCCCTGGCTCGGCGCGGCCGTCTTGAAGCTGGTGCCGGCGGGCAAGGTGTCGGTGACCGTCACCGCGCTCGAGGCCGACGGGCCATGGTTGGTGACCGCCAGCGTGTAGGTGAGCGGCTTCCCGGCTTCCGCCCTGCCCATCGTCTTGGTGATCGCGAGGTCGGCGGCGGGCCCGACGTCCGTCGTGACCGTGCTCGAGTTGTCTTCGACGTGCGGGTCGGCCTCTTCGGCGGCGACCGTCGCGGTGTTGGTGAGCGCCTGGCCGCCGAGCGCGAACGGCACGTGGACCTCGACCTCAAAGTCGACCGAGTCGCCGACCGCCAGTTCCCCGGCGACCTCACAGGTGACCGCGCCGCCGGCCGCGGCGCAGCCTTCAGCGGCGGAGACGAAGTCGACGCCGGCGGGCAGCGGATCGGTGACCTTCACTTTGTGGGCTACCGAAGGGCCGTGGTTCTCCACGTGGAGCGCGTAGGTGAGCGTGCCGTCCGGTGCGACCGTCGCGGGGGCGGTCTTCGTGATCGCGAGGTCGGCCGCCGGGACGATTTCAGCCGGCGCTTCGCCTTCTTTCGGTTCCGGCGAAGTGTCCGAGTCGAAGGTCGCGACGTTGGTGAAGGCGCCGACTTCGGCCGCTTCCACGCTCACCACGATCGTCGCGCTCGCGTGCGGCAGCATCCGCCCCAGATCGCAGGTGAGGAGCGCGGCGGGCGCTCGGTCGCAGGTGCCGACGCTGGTCGTCGCCGCGAGGAACCTCACCTGCGACGGCAGTACGTCTTCGACCGTGGCGTTGACTGCGTCGGACGGCCCGTCGTTCTCGACCTTGATCTCGTAGGTGAATTCGCTGCCGAGCAGCACCGGCTCTTGGGGCCCGGTCTTTTCGATCGCGAGGTCGGCAAGGCCGCCGATCGGCGTCACCACCGACGATTCGATCGGGCCGCCGCCCGGAGGCTCGGGCTGGTCTCCTGCGACCTTCGCCTTGTTTTCGATCGGTTCCGTGGTGCCGGATTCGACCTCGACCGTGACCTGGAAGGTGTGCGCTTCGCCGACCTTCATTTCGGCGAGTTCGCAGGCGATGGTCCCGCCCGCTTCCGCGCACTCCGGATCGGCGCCCATGAAGATCGTGTCTTCAGGCAGTTCGTCGGTGACCACGATCCCGGTCGCGTCGGAGGGGCCTTTGTTTTCGACCTTCAGCTGGTATTCGATCTCTTCACCGGCGTTGACTTCTTCCTGGACCGCCGTCTTCTCGATCGTCAGTTCCGTCTCGCGGTGGACGTCGAAGGAGCCGGGATCGCTGGGTTCTTCGACCTGCTGCGGTGAGCTGGCCGTGGCGAGGTCGGTCACTTCATCGCCATCGTTCAGCGCGGGCAGCGTCTTGATCGGGGCTTCGATTTCCACCTGGGCAGCCGGGCCGGTGCCGACTTCGTCGATCGTCCAGACCACGGTCGTTTCGCCGGGCCCGGGAGTGTTCGCTTCGACCGATTTCTGGGCAAAGCCGGTGCTCGGGTTGGCGGTCGCCGGGCCGACGAATTCCTGGCCGGCCGAGAGCACGTCCTTGACTTCGACTTCATGTGCAGTGCCGGTTCCGCTGTTGGAGACCGTGATCACGTATTTGTCGTTCGAGCCCGCGACGGTTTCGTCGCCGTCGGGCGTCTTGTCGATTTCGAGCTTGGGTTCCAGCAGTTCGGCAAAGGCTTTGTCTTCGTCGCTGTACGGCGCGCCTTCGGCACCGCTCGCGCCGGTGAGATCTTTGAAGGAGCCGACCGCCTTGTTTTCCTGCAGCAAACCGCCCGAGTTACCGAGCGCCGCGGCCGTCGGGGTCGCTTTGAAGAGGACTTCGACCGCCGTTTCCGGCGGCAGGGCGGCGATGTTCGCCCAGGTCAGCGACTGGGTTTCCGTACCGGTCACGGTCGGGTCGGAGGCCGGTTCCGCCACGGTCGCGCCACCGACCGCCTGGAGGACGGTGCTGCCCGCGACGTATTTCCAGTTCGGCGGCAGCAGGTCTTCGACGCCCACGGCTTCCGCCCCGGCGACCGACGATTCGTTTTCCACCACGACGCGCCAAGGGAACGGCTTGCCGACTTCGGCAGTCGCCGTGTCGGGGAGTCCTTCTTCGCCGGTCGTCTTCTCGACGTGGATCTGCGGCAGCGCGACTTCGAGATCCTTCGCGGCTTGCGGGCCTTCGTATTCGCGCGAGGCTTCCGCTTCTTTGCGTTCCGGTTCCGGCAGCCCGAAGTAGCTCGGCACTTCGGCGGCGTTGTCGATCGCCTCGCCGTCCTGGAGTTCCCCCGACGGCGGGAGTTCCGCCGTGTAGGTGAGGGTCATCGATTTGCCCGCTTCGATTTCCGGCAGGACCCAGACGATCGGTTCTCCCGCCGTCGATTCGACGAATTCACTCCCCGCCACCGGCGTGACGTTGCGCAGGTTGGCGGTCGTGTTGGTGTCGAGGACTTCGAGTTCGTAGGCGTTCCAGCCACCGGTGTTGGCGACCGTCAGCGAATAGGTCAGCTTGCTGCTCGGCTGCACGGCGGTCCCGACCAGCCCCGGTCCCGCCGTCACGCTCTTCGTCAGCGTCACGTTCGGCTCCGCCACGGTGGTCGTCGCTTCGCCCACGTTCGTTTCTTCGCTGAAGGAGTTCGAGCCGGGGACCGGCACCGCGGTCGGTTTGGTGCCTTCGGTTTCGTTGTAGACGCCGACGACGTGATTGGCCGGCGCTTCGGGCGCCTTCACTTCGGCGCCGCTGCCGACCTTGACGTCGTCGATGTGGGCTTTGAGGTGCAGGACCAGTTCGCGCGGACCGCCCGCTTCGAAGTAGCCGAAGTACCAGCCGATCAGCGTCGTGCCGTCGGGCTGGACTTCGACGCCGAGTTCTTCACCCGCGCTACAGCCTTCTTTGCATTCGGCGCCGGCGAATCCGTCGAAGGTCACCCCGTCGGGAAGCCGATCGACCAGCGTCGTGTTGAAGTATTTGATTTCGCCGGGCAGGTTCATGTGCAGGGTGTAGCTGAGCTCGCTGCCGATCGTGCCCTTGGTCGGCGACACTTCCTTGCTCACCGTCGCGCCGATCAGCTTGACGGTGTTTTTGGCTTCCGACGCGTAGCCTGCTTTGGCGGCTTCGTAGGCGCCTTCTACGAAGCTCGCCTGGCGGGTTTCCGCCGGCACCACGCCTCCCGCTTCGTCGGGCAGGCTCTGCGTTTCGCCCCTGACCACGTTGGTGAAGCTGGACGCCGCCGCCGCGGGTTTGACGACTTCGAGTTTGTAGACGAGGTGCTCGGTTTCGCCCGGCGCGATCGCTTCGAGATGCCAGGTGATCGTGTTGCCCGCGGCGGTCCCCTTCGGGCCGGCGTCGACGACTTTCATCCCCGCCGGCACCGTGTCGGTCACCGTGACCTCGTTGGCGGTCGAGGATCCCGCCAGGTCGCTCACTTCGGTTTCGTATTCGACGATTTCGCCCGGCTCCACGGTCGTGCTGCGGTCTTCCGGAAGCAGGTGCTTCTTCACTTCGAGACGGGGCTCGACCACCGGCGTCCCGACCGCCTTGGTGAGGATCGTCGGTTCGGCTTCTTCGACGTCTTTGAATTCGAAGGAGGCCTGGTTGGTGATGGTGACGCCGCGCACGTTGGCGGCGACGTTGCGCACGCGAGCCTTGAAGGTCAGGACGAGCGTGTGTCCCTGGGCGCTGACGGTTTCGGGATAGGCGCCGCCGAACTTCACTTCGGCGCCGTTCGCGAGCTGTTCGAGCGTCACGCCGGCCGGCAGGCCCGCGCCGTCCAGTTCGGCGACGGCTTCGCCGAACTTTTCGAGGTTGGTGGGAAGTTCGTCCTTCAGGATCGGCGTCCCGTAGAGCTTGCTGTTCTCCGGGATCTTCGCAGTGACCGTGTAATCGACGAGCTCGCCGATCGTCGCCTGCCCGGTGCCGTTGCCGGGCTGCTGGGTCTCGGTGGTCGCGCTCTTTTCCAGGGTCGCCGCGGTGGTCTTGATTTCCGCTTCGTCGAGGAGCGGGCCGGCGTTCGCTTTCGTCAGTTCCGCATTGATGTTTTCCGCCGGGATGTATTCGAACTTTTCCCCGGTGTCGGTCGGCGACTTGAAGCGGGTGACGCCCGCGTGGTTCACGAACGCGTGGCCCGGCGCGACTTCGGTCGGCACCGTCACTTCATAGGTGAGCGTGGTGAGGGCGCCGATCGGGACCGCGACGCCGGTCCACCTGATGATGTCTTCTTTGCATTCAGCCGCCTGCGGTGCGGTCTGCGCCGGGAGGGTGACGGCTTCGCATTTGATGCCTTCCGGCAGCACGTCCCAGACTTCGACTTCTTCGGCGCCAAGGTTGCCGGCGTTTTCGAGGTCGAGCTCGTATCTGACGGTTTCGCCGCCGCCCGCAACCGCGGTGGACCTCCCGCCCGGCGGCGTTTTGGGGACCGATTTGCCGCCGACTTCGACGATCGACTTTTCCAGCGAGAGCTCGGGTTCCTGCCGTTCGACTTCGGCAAGGTCGCGCAGCGGGAACGTTTCGCCTTCGGTGTTGGCGTAGCTGAACTTCATCAGGTTGCCGGTGATGTCCTGCGGGAAGGCGCCTTCCGACGTCAGCATTTCGGTCTTGAAGAGGAATTCGAAGACCTTGGCCGATTCAACCGCTTCGCCGCCGTTGATGGTCCATTTGATGACGCCGTCCGCCGCTTCGCCGGGTTCCGGCGTAGCCGTGACCGTGTTGTTCGGACCTTTGACGATGCTGCCTTCGACGTAGCGCTGTTCGGGCGGCAGGAAGTCGGTCACGACCGGTTCGCCGGAGAACAGATTGGCGTTGAAGTCGACCTTCAGCTTCCAGCAGATCTGGTCGCCCGGCCCATACAGCGGGAAGGGTTTTTCAACGCCGGCCACATATTCGCCTTCGCTGCAGACGACCGGGACGGCGCCGCCGTTTTCGCGCACGGTCTTGTCGATCGTCACGCCGCCTGCGACCTGTTCGGCGGCGGATTCGTCGATGATCCTTTCGCCTTCGCTACGTTCGGCGGCGATATGGGTGGTTCCACCGCCTTCGCAGGTGTCCTGCGTTTTCGGCGTGCAGCGGGCGAAGCTGGGGGCTCCGACTTCCATTTCGTTCACCCAGTGATCACCGGTAAGCACCGGTTTTTCGGGTTCGAAGTTTTTCTGGTAGTCGACGCGGGTGTGGGTCGGGAAGGTGATCTGGAAGACCGAGGACGGCCCCATCTGTCCCAGCGCTTCGACCGTGCTCTCGTTCCATTTGACGATGAAGCTGCCGTTCGGCTGCTCCTGCACCGAGGAGTATTCGGAGGTCGGCAGATCGCCGACTTTGTTTTCGCATTCCAGCTCAGGGTCGGTCGGCGAGCCGATCGTCGGCCCTTCGTAGTTTTCTTCTTTGCCCAGCGGACAGAGGCCGTTCGGCAGCACGTCTTCGATTTCTATTTCGTTCGAGTAGCGGTACTCGGAGGTCTCGAGCTTGAGGGTCCATTTGCTCAGCTGGCCGGCGCCGATCGTCGCTTTGTCGACCGACTTCTGGACTGCCAGGTCCTCCGCGTAGACCGTTCGTTCGTCGCTGTCTTCGGTCGCGACCGCCCCTTGGTATCTGCCGCTGACCGTGGAGACGTTGGTGAGCGGCTCCTCGTCGAGGGTTTCGGCCCCCGAGTTGTTGTCGAGGTTGGCCGCCTGGCCGAGGCCGGCGGCCGGCGGCGTGCCGTTCGGCCAGGTCACCGTGTTTTCGCGGATCGGGATCGCCGCGCGGTACTGGATTTCGAGTGCTTCGCCGGGGTCCAGGCCCCCGAGGCCGGTCCAGCGGACGTGGGTGTAGACGCCGTTCGGCCGCGGCCCGGGCGGATCCACTTCTTCGGTTTCGACCGAGCTGGGTTCGCGACATTGCGGCGCCGCCGGATCGTTCCCGGGGAAGATCGCGCCGGATTCCGGGTACTCGTCCGGCGATCCGGGATCGGTCGGAGCTTCGGTCGTGTGGTCGACGCTCCCGCAGCCGAGGAACTCGAGGCCGGCGGGGAGGTAATCGTCGACCGCGAGTTCGCTCGTCGGCCCGACGTCGTTGTTGATCAGCTTGAGGGTGTAGACGGTCTGGTGTTCGTGCACCCCCCGCAGCAGCTCCTGCTCGGGGCTCGGCTCCGTCTTTTTGATTTCCACCGCGGTCAGCGTCGTGCCGGCTTCGTCTTCGGCGCTGCCGGTGAACGACGCCGGTTCCGGACCCCCTTCGGCGTCGAACTTCGGCAGCAGCCGCGCTTCTTCGTTGACGTAGGCCCCCGCTTCGTCGGTGTACGTGTCCCCGACCGTGTATTCAGGCGACGTCGCTTCGACCTTGAAGGTGAGCGAGTAGTGCGAGTTGCCGCTGAGGTCGGCGACGTTTTCGAAGATCAGCGTCGTTTCGCCTTCGTTCGGCGCGTCTTCCAGGACCCTCGGTTCCAACGTCGAGCCGTCGCTCCCATGCGCGGGGCCGACGTATTCGACCCCTTTCGGCAGGACGTCGCGGAAGGTGAGGTTGTAGGCGCGTTCTTCGCCTTTCGGGTTGCTCGCGCGCAAGGTCACTTCCTGCTGGGTGCCGAGCAGCCCCTGCGCCGGCTGTTCCACGCTCAGTTCGATATTGGGGCCCGCGGCGGCCGCGGTCGTGGGCGCGATCAGGCCGAGGATCCCCAGGACGCAGACGACCCCGAGTACCCACGTGTTTCTGACAGTCGCCAACGCCTGCTTATTCGGCGGCGATTCACCGATCCTTGAGTCAATTCCAAGAATCTCCACACCAAATTTTGGACTGAAATCTCAATCCATATCGGGTACGCCCCTGTATAGTGATCTCACTACGTAATATTGGGTAACGTCCTCACGGGAGGCGAGGAAATGGTGACGAGCATCTGTCGACGCATCACGGTCGCGCTGCTTCTGCTCCTGGCGACGACGCCGGCGATGGCCGTGTCCGTGGCCCGGGCGGCGCCGCCGACCCCGGAAGAAGATCCCTTCTACGAATACGCCGGCGGCACCCCGCTTGCCGAAGTCGCGCCGGGGACGGTGCTCAAATCGCGCACGCTGGGCTACCACGTGGTCGGCGTGCCGCTGCCGGTGAAGGCGGTGCAGTTGCTCTACCGCTCGACCTCGCAGCTCGGCGAACCGACCGTCAACGTCACCTCGGTGCTGAAGCCGCCGCTCAGCTTCGCCACGCCGCAGGTCGTCGCCTACCAGTCCTTCTACGACTCGCTGAACCCGGTCGACGAGCCGTCCTACGCGATCTCCGGCGGCCTCACCCCGGGCGGCGCGATCCCCCAGGTCGAGTCGGCGCTGATCGGGCCCGAGCTGCTGGCCGGCCGGACCGTCGTGATCGCCGACACCGAGGGAGAGAACGCCGACTTCGCCGCCGGGCCGGAGTATGGGATCAACACGCTCGACAGCCTCCTGGCTGCGCTCGCCGCGCCCGCGACCGGCCTCGCCGGGGCCAAGAAGATCGGCCTGATCGGCTACTCAGGCGGCGCGATCGCGACCGAGTGGGCGGCCGAGCTGGCGCCGACCTACGCGCCCGACGTCGACGCCAAGCTGGTCGGCGCGGCGATGGGCGGCGTGCTCGTCGACCCGGCCCACAACCTCCACTACGTCGACGGCAGCCTCAGCTGGGCGGGGGTGATGCCGATGGCGATCATCGGCGTCTCGCGCGCCTTCCACATCGACCTCACCCCGTACCTCAGCGAATACGGCGCCCAGCTCTACGCCAAGCTCGAAAAGGCCTCGATCGGCGAAGCGCTTGGCCACTACCCCGGCCTCACCTGGGCGCAGCTGGCGAAGCCCGAGTACCCCACGCCGGAGTCGATCCCGGTCTACGTCCACACCGTCAACCAGCTGATCATGGGGACGGGCGGCACCCCGACCGCGCCACTCTTCATCGGCCAGGGCGCGCTCGGCGAGCTCGAAGGGACGCCGGGCGACAAGCCGGGCATCGGCGAGGGCGACGGCGTGATGATCGCCGGCGACGTCCGCACCCTCGCCCGCTCCTACTGCGAACGCGGCGACCGGGTCCTCTACGACGAATACGCCCTCGGCCACATCACCGCGGCGACCCCCTGGATCACCACCGCGGTCCCCTGGCTCGAGGCCCGCTTCGCCGGCGCCCCGGCCCCGGAGAACTGCGCCTCGATCCCCCCCGGCAACCCCCTCATCCCGATCGCCGAATAGGGCTCAGCGTCGAGGACGTGGAGCTTGGCGAACCTGAACTTCGCTCGCGCCGGGGTCGGGTCGGCGAGGCCCGTGGGCCCCACGGCCTCCGCCTCGAAGGTGTGCGGGCCGGAAGCCAGGTGTCGGTAGGTGACCTTCGTCCCGCACTTCGTGAACTTGCGCCGGTCGAGCTTGCAGCGGAAGCTCGAGCCCTTCGGGTGCGAGCGGAGCCTGAAGGTGACGGAGTTGCGCGACCGATCGATGTGGCGCGCGGTGATCGCGGTCTTCGGCGGCTGGTGCCGTACGGCAGGCGACGAGGACGGCGAAGGCGTGGCGGCTTTCGTGACCGTCCTGCGCAGCCGTTCGTTACTCGCCCATAGGTCGAAGTCGTACCGACCCGAGGCTCCGCCGACTCCGTCCACGGCGATGTCGTAGGTGATGCCTTCATGGATGTCGAATCCGACCTGTCCGGTCGCAAGCCGATCGACCGGGCATTGGGCGCCGGGCGAGCCCACGGCCGACGCGATCGGGGTCAGCTGGGTCAGGGTGTCGCCGACGTAGACGGCCAGCAGTGGAGAGAATTCCGCCTCGCAGACGCTTATCTGTACCGAGCCCGTCTCCGGCGCCGTCCATTCGAACCAGACCGAGGCACCGCCGGGATCGCCCGCATGGTTCGGCTCGCCGGGCTGCTTGGTCGCACCGAACGTGCCATACCCGATCATCGTGACCGCGGTGGCTGCCTGGTGGGTGAACGGATTTTCGATCGCCACCGCTTCTTCGAACTCGTCGTTGGTCGGGAAGTATCGAACTTCACCCTGGGACGTGAACAGTTCGGCGGCGCCGGTGGCGACGTCCAACTTGCCATCGAAGGCGATCCGATAGGTGACGCCGGCGATCGCGAAGAACGAGTAGTCGCAGGTATCGAAGCTGCCCGTCTGCGGGACCGGGGCGAGCGCGGCGACGCTGCTCCCGGTGTACACCGCGACCAGGCCGTCGTTCTCGTAACAAGCCCGTACGTTGACTCCCCCTGAGCGCGGAGCGGTCCATCGGAACCAGACCGAGGCGCCGCCTTCGTTGCCGCGATGAGTGGGCTCGCCCGGCTCCTTGGTCGCGGCGTGATTGTCGATCGGGAAGCCGGGATCGCCGGCGGTGACCGGCGTCGCGTCGGCGAAGTCGTCGTTGGCGGGAGGCGCCGGGTGGCTGACTTGCAGTTCGACCGAGCCTTCGCCGGTGGAGCTCGGATCCTCGCTCCAGCGACCGTCCCCGTCGACTGAGATCGAGTAGACGTGGCCGGCTACCGCGGTGAACGAGACCTCGCTTTCGCCGCCGCGGTCGCAGCCAGGGATGTAGGTGTATGCGTTCGCCGCGATTTCCGTCAGCGCCCCGTAGGCGGAGCCGTCGTAGACGACGAGCGTCTCCCGCTGTTCGCTGCCGCAGGTGTTGATCGAGATGTATTCGGTCGCCGATGCCTGCCAGCGGTACCAGACCGAGTGGCCCGACGGGACCCACCCGGGATGGGTCGGCTCGCCGGCCTCTATGGTCGCGCCGACCGTCGTCCCGGTCACGCGCAGCGGCAACGAGCCGGAGAGCATCTGGGCGCCGGCGAGGTTGTCGTTCGGAGGCGGCGCGGCGACGGCGGCATCGGCCGCGACGCCGAGCCACAGCGCGCAAATGAGACACACCCCCGCAGCAATTCCCCCACGCATTGGCGAGGAATTATGCAGTGCTCAGAGGTTGATGGGCCGAAAAGCCAGATATACGTGGTTTTCGGCCCATCAACGCCGGGATTCGGCTTCGACCAGGGCGTTCCAGTCGGCTTTGGCCTCGCGCCAGCCTTCGTCGGTGAGGGTGCGTTTCCAGTAGCCGGAGGCGGAGAGGCGCTCGGCGGGGACGCCGCGGTCGAGGACGAGGTGGCGGCGGGCGAGGCGGACCGAGGTGGCCTCGCCGTGTATGAAGGCGTGGGGCGTGCCGGGCGGGAAGTCGAGCGCGGCTAGCGCCTCGGCGACCGTCTCGTCGCGGTCGTTGTGCAGCCAGTGGACCTCGAGGTCGCCGGGGCAGGGGAGCTCGACGTGCTCCTCGGGGCCGTGGACCTGGAGAAAGACGTGGACCGGGCGGCCCGCCGGGATCCGCGGCAGCGAGGCCGAGATCGCCGGGATCACCGCGACGTCTCCGGCGAGGAGGTGCCAGTCCCCGTCGGGGTCGGGGGCGTAGCCGCCGCCGGGACCGCGCAGCCGCAGGGTGTCGCCGGGCGCGGCGGCCGCGGCCCAGGGGCCGGCGATGCCCTCGTCGCCGTGGGCGACGAAGTCGATCGTGAGGAGGCCGCGCTCGGCGTCCCACTCGCGCACCGTGAAGGTGCGGACCTTCGGCCGCTCGTCCGCGGGCGCGCCCTGGCGCGGGAACTGCAGCTTCACGTAGTGGTCGGTGAACTCGCCGATCGCGAAGCCGGCGAGGCCGTCGCCGCCGAAGACGATCCGGGTGAGGGTCGGGGTCAGCGGCTCGACCGATTCGACCCGGCCGGTCAGGAGTGGGCGGTTGCGAGCGCGCTCCTTTTGCGGGGTGGTGGTGATGCGCCCCACGATACGGAGTCGGTTGCGTTCGCACTTATCCGCGCATAGCGCGGAGAAGTGCGAACGCGATCCTCGCTAGGCGGGGACGGCCGCGGTGTGCTCGAGGATCGCCTCGGTGAGGAGCGGCCAGAGCGGCTCGGGGCGGTCGTGTCCCATGTCCTCGAGCAGCATCAGGCGGGCGCCGGGGACCAGCTCGGCGGTGCGTTCGCCGCCGCTCGGCGCGATCAGCGTGTCGTCGAGGCCGTGGATCACCAAGGTCGGGACCGTGAGGGCGCGGAGGCCGGCGGCGCGCGAGCCGGTCGCCAGGATCGCGGCGAGCTGGCGTCCCACCCCCTCCGGGTAGAAGCAGCGGTCGTAGCTTTCGCCGGCGAGCGCTTCGAGGCGGGCGCGGTCGCCGTAGCGCCGCGACGCCCAGATCATCCCCTTGGCGCTCGACGCCTCTATATATGGAGCGCGCTCGGCGGGCGACGGGGTGAGCAGCGCCTCGAGCGCCGCCGGGGTCGGCGCGCCGACGTCGGGCTCACCGGTCGTCGACATCATCGAGGTGAGCGAGAGGACGCGCTCCGGCCGCTCGATCGCGAGCTGCTGGGCGATCATCGCGCCCATCGAGGCGCCGAGCACGTGGGCGCGGTCGATGCCCAGCCCGTCGAGGAGCGCCGCCGCGTCGGCGGCCAGGTCGCTCAGCGTGTAGGGAGCGAGCGCCGCGATCCCCGCCGCGTCCCCGGCCTCCGCCGCCGCGGCCAGCGCGCCCATGTCGACCACCACCCCGTCGAGCTTCGACGACAGGCCCGAGTCGCGGTTGTCGTACTCGATCACGAAGCGGCCGCCCGCGGCGAGCAGCGCCGAGAAGCCGCGCGGCCAGGCGATCAGCTGGGTGCCGTAGCCGGGGACGAGCAGCAGCGGCGGGTCGGCCGGCGAGCCAACGGTCTCGTAGGCGAGGTCGATCCCCGCGGGCGTCGCGATCGTCGGCACGCGCGGAGCGTCGCACAAACCGCCGCCGGCGCCGGCGCCCCCGCGTGCAGCCGTTCCTTATCCCCACTATTCCGGCAAAAGGATCAAGCCGGGCGGTTGGCTCAGGCGGCGCTCGAGCGCGGCGCGGCCGCCGCACGCTCGGCGTCGAGGTCGACGACGACATGGGTCATCGGCAGGTCGACCTCGCGGCGGGTGCGCTCGACCACGTCGTGCTCGAGCCAGCGCGACTCTCCCGGCGGCAGGGTCGAGATGACGATTTCGTCGGCGGGGAACACCCGCAGCGCGTCCTCGATCGCCATGTTCGGATCGGGGTCGCCGACCTCGGCCCGCACCGCAACCCCCACGCCCTGCAGCGCCGTCACCGAGCGTGCCATCCGCTCGCGCGCCAGGTCGAGGCCTTCGTCGATATCCGAAGCCCACCGCTGAGAACGCGAGCCGACCAGCGCCGGCGACACCAAGAGCACCTCGCAGTCGACCTCCCGGCAGCGGTTGCGGATCTCCTCCAGCAGTTCCCGCCCCGCCGCGGTCTGATTGGCGACGACGAGGATGCGCCGGGTGCTGTCGGTCGACCGCGGCGCGGCGATGCTCCGCGGTTCGCTCCCCCGCGTGCCCCGCCAGGCGAGCCCGAGCCCCAGCCCGCTCAACAGCGCGGCGAGCAGCACCCCGTAAACCGGCCGGGTGAGGAGCGTGAGGGCGACCACCAGGGCCGCCGCGCCCACGATGACGACTACGAGGCGGAAGACATCCGCCTCATTGCGAAGCGGGTTGTGCATGCGCGGATTGTAGCCGCTGTCACTTGCCCTGGCTACCTATTTTTCAGGTCCGCCGCCCGGGCGAGCAGCAGGAGCGAGGCTGCCGCCGCGGGGACGGCGAGCGCGAGCGCGGCGCGCCGGGCGTCGCCCTTGTCGAGGACGACCCGCGACTCGAGCCCGGCGACGAGGCCGACGATCGCCACGCCGTCCTCGCGCCGTTCGATCCGGCGATATTCGAACGGGAACTCGCCGAAGGGCGTGCCGACCTTCACCGGGCGATCCTCGCAGATCGGATCGCCGTCGATGGGCCGAAAACTTGCCTATGTGTCTAGTTTTCGGCCCATCGACATGAGTGCATCGCTGAACAGGGAGCTTGGGGAGGCGGTTGGCGCGGAGCACGTGCTGGTCGACCCTGAGGTGACGATCGGCTACGGCACGCCTTGGGCGGCGGCGGACGGGGTGGCTCCGGCGGCGGTGGTGCGGCCGGGGGACGCGGCGGAGGCGGCGGCGGTGCTGCGGGCGTGCGCCGGGCACGGCGCCCGGCTGGTGCTGCAGGGCGGCAACACCGGCCTGGTGCGCGGCGGAGTGCCGGCGAGCGACGAGGAAGTCGTGCTGAGCACGGCGCGGATGAGCGCGATCGAGGCGGTCGACCGCGAGTCGCTGCAGGTGGTGGCAGGGGCGGGGACGACGCTCGAAGCGCTGCAGGCGCGGCTGGAGCCGGAGGGGCTGGAGCTGGCGCTCGACCTGGGCGCGCGCTCGCAGGCGACGCTCGGCGGGATGGCGGCGACCAACGCGGGCGGGGCGCGAGCCTTCCGCCACGGCACCATGCGGCGCCACGTCGTCGGGGTCGAGGCGGTGCTCGCCGACGGCACCGTCGTCGAGCGGCTCGGCGGGGTGCTGAAGGACTCGACCGGTTACGACTGGCCGTCGGTCCTGGTCGGCAGCGAGGGGACGCTGGCGCTGATCACCCGCCTGCGGCTGCGACTGCGGCGGGTCGAGCGCTCGCGCGCGGCAGCGCTGGTCCCGGTCGACTCGCTCGCCCAGGGCCTGGAGCTGGCGGTGGCGCTGCGCGACCGGCCGGCGGGGCTTGAGGCGGCGGAGTTCATCCTGCCTGGCACGCTGCGGCTGGTCTGCGAAGAGCTCGACCTGCGTCCGCCCGCGGGGATTTTCGACGACCGGCGAGACCCGGCCTCCCCGCCGGGCCCGGCAGGCGAGGGGATCGGGAGCTCGCCGCGCGACCGACCACTCGACGAGCGCCCACTCGTCCTGCTCGAAGCTCGCGCGCCCCGGGGCGCCTATGACCTGCTGGTCGAGGCGCTCGGCGAGCGCCCGGAGGCGGAGCGGGCGGTGCTCGCCGAGGGCGCCGCGGCACTCGACCTCTGGCGCTACCGCGAGGGCACCGGCGAGGCCCTCGCCCGCCACCCGGTGGTGAAACTCGACGTCGCCCTGCCGCTGGCCCGGCTCGCCGAGGGTGTGGCGGCGATCGAACGCGCCGCGCTCGACGCGGGCGGCCCGATCCGCCCCTACCTCTTCGGCCACCTGCTCGACGGCAACGTCCACGTCAACCTCGGCGACGTCCCCGAGACCTGCCGCGAGGCGGTCGAACGCGCCGTCCTCGAGACGGTCCTCGCCCACGGCGGCAGCATCGGCGCCGAGCACGGCATCGGCCGCGCGAAGGTCGCCTGGCTCGCCGCCGACCGCTCCCCCGCCGACATCGCCGCGATGCGCTCCCTCAAGCAAGCCCTCGACCCCCAAGGCCTCCTCAACCCCGGCGTCCTCTTCGACTAGAGGCGCGGTGACCCGAGTCGTCAATCCCCAGGGCCGCGCGCCGAGGAAGCTGGTGGCCGGGAAGGGATGTGACCCCGCAAGCTGGCGCCCCGGAGAAGGGATGGGTCCCGCAAGCTGGCGCCCCGGTGGAAGGGATGTGAGCTCGCAAGCTGACGCCCGGGAAGGGATCAGGCCCCGGAAGCTGGCGCCCGGGGATGGGACGCGCCCCTCTCGCCACGGCCCGGGCAGGCTCTGGCCGTGGCGAGAGGGGCGGGTATGAAAGGCGTAGAGGAACCGTGACGGGAGAGACGACAGGGCGCCTCATACGCCCAACCTCGAACGGTCAGGAATCTGACCGGCCTTCCGTGGTTCGAAATGCACGTATAGCGACCATTTCGAACCACGCAGATTCCTGACCGTTCGGTCCCTCCCTCCCGGAGGAGAGACCGTCACGGAAGTCCGACCTCCTCCCGTCCCTGTGACGCCTTCCTCACGGAAGCCTCACGTCCCGGGCGCCTCATGGGGGTCACAGCCTGGCCAGGACCCCCATGAGGCGCCCGGGACGCACCTCGGACGGCCAACCGGGCCGGAACCCCCGGCCGTCCCTCCCCGGCCCCGGAACCAACCGCCCACCCCCCGATCCTCGCCGGAGGAGGACCCACGACTCACGCCACCGGCAACCCGAGTCGTTCCGCTGTTCTTTATGGCCTCCAGGGCGCCATAAGGAACAGCGGAACGAAGGGGGTCAGCCTGAGGGCAGTGGTTCGCAGGGACGCCAGGGCTTCGCGAAGAGTTCGAGGCCCTTGCGGATCGCGCTGAAGCCGAGCGCCTTCGCCGCGGCGCAGAACTTCGCGGGCGGCAGTTCGTACTCGGCCTCGAAGACCGCCTTGCCGGCTTCGACGAAGGGCTTGAAGAAACCGCATTCGTGGTACTGGAAGCACTCCTCGACGACGGCGAAGTCGAAGTCGCCGACCAGTTCCTTCGCCTGGCGCGGGTCGTTCTTCAGCGCCACCGCCATGCCGCGCCGGTGGACCTGGCGGGCGATCCAGAGGTTGTAGCGGCGCTGGTCGGCGCGCGTGAGCGGGAAGCCGGTCTTGTTTTCCCAGCCCGCGACGTTGTCGGGCTCGACCCCGTCGAACCCCTTGTGCGCGCACATCGCGATCCGCCGTTCCATGATCGGCGCGAACTCGTGGAAGTGGGCGATGTCGAGCCAGCGCTCTTCGGGGAAGCCTTCGTAGCGATTGCCCAGCACGGACTCAGGGAACTCGCCCTGGTCAGGCCGGTATTCCTCCCAGCTGCCGACGTCGAGGTAACAGATGACCTTGACGCCCTTGCGGTGGAGCTTGGCGACGGTGGCCTTCGGGGTTTCGAAGCCGTCGACCTCGAAGACGCAGGCGGGGTCGGCGGCGTCGATCTTCCCTTGCAGCTGCCACTGCCAGGCGGCGGTGGTCGGGCCGGGGGCCCAGCGGCCGCCGTGCATGGCGTCAACCGACTTGCAGGCGGCGGGCGCGGTCGCGGCGGAGGCGGCCGTGGGACCGACGACGCTCAGCGCGACCAGCGCCGCGAGACAGACGACGACCGCAAGCGCGTTCGCAGAAGTTGCCGCTATCCGGTCATTTCTGCGAACTCGACTACGCGCGCTCCTGCGAACTCGACCAGGCGCGCGCCGGCGGACACCTCTACGCACGCTCGAGCACGACCACCGGGATCTCGCGCTCGGTTTTCTGCTGGTAGCTGTCGTAGTCCGGCCAGGCTTCGGTCATCTTCTGCCACATGCGCGGCTTCTCCTCGGGCGTCGCGGTGCGGGCGTTGGCCTTGAAGCGGTCGCCTTTGACCTGGACTTCGACCGCGTCCGGATTCGCTTCGAGGTTGAGCAGCCAGGCCGGGGGCGCGGGCGCCCCGCCCTTCGAGGCGACGACCAGATAATCGTCACCGTCAGGCTCCATGATCAGCGCGTTGGCCCGCTCCTCCCCGGACTTGCGTCCCTTGGTGAAGAGCAGCAGGATCTTCGTCCCGTTGCGCCAGTCGTAGCCCTCCTCCCCGTCGGTCTCGATGTAGCGCTGGACGTGTTGGTCGCCGAACAGCTCCTGTGAAGTAGTCATGCGGAGAGGCTACCCGCCGGCCGGCGCCGCTACTCGACTTCGGAGGCTTCGATCAGCTTGCGCGCCGGGGCGCCGGGGCGGAGCTTCGTGGCGCCCTCGGGACGGAGGCCGTCGAGGAAGATGCCGAGATAGCGCTTCCAGAGGTCGGCGCGCAGGCCGGGGAAGGGAAGGTCGGAGAGGGAGGCGACGGCGGACATCAGGAACATCAGGTCCTGGCCCGCGATGTCGTCGCGCAGGGCGTCCGCCTTCTGGGCGCGGCGGACGAGCTGGGAGGTGAGGTCGATGAGGCGGCGGCGCTCGCCGGCCAGGGACGGCGAGGCGACGCACTTCTCCTTCGCCGCGCCCGCGACGCCGTGGTCGACCGAGGCGCGTTCCGCCATCCCGTAGAGGAAGCGCTCGACGCCGCGCCAGGGGTCGTCGTCCTCGAGGCACTCGGCGGCGAGCCCGGCGGCTTCTTCGAACTGCATCGCGACGATCGCGGTCACCAGGTCGTCCTTGGTCGGGAAGCGGCGGAAAAGCGTCGCCTCGCCGACCCCGGCGCGGGCGGCGATCTCCGCGGTCGAGGCGTCCAGGCCGCGCTCGGCGAAGACCTCCATCGCGGCGGCGACGATCCGCTCGCGGTTGCGCGCCGCGTCGGCGCGAAGTGCGCTCTCCCCCGTTGCCATCGCCTAAAGCCTAACCCGCCGGCCCCACGCCGACCGCACCTCTCGACGCTTGTAACCCAGGGAATGACAAGCGTCGAGGGTGGCGGGGGACATGCGGGGCTCAGGCCGGCATCGCGACGGTGTCGCCGGACTCGATCCGGGCGACGTCGCGCCGGCGCAGCAGCAGCGCCGCGAGCACCGTGCCGGCGGCGACCAGCGCCGCGGCGACGACGAACGCCGTCTGGAAGCCGGTGACCAGCGCTTCCTGCTGATCGAGGAAGCTCGGCTTGCCGACGATGCCGCCGAGGAAGTCGGAGGTCTTCGAGTTGGCGATGCCGGCGAGGACCGCGAGGCCGAGGGCGCCGCCGATCTGCTGCGAGGTGTTGAAGATCCCCGACGCGAGGCCGGCGTCGGCGGCCTCGACGTTGGTGGTCGCGACCAGGGTCAGGGAGACGAAGGTCGCCCCCATCCCGATCGACATCGGAAAGAGCCCGCCGACGATGCCCGGGTAGTGGCCGCCGACCTCGGTGGTGGCGGCGAGCACCGCGAGCCCGACGGCGGCGAGCAGCATCCCGGCCAGGAGGACCGGACGGAGGCCGACGCGGGGGATCAGTTTCTCGGCGATCGTCGCGCCGATGCCGATCCCCGCGGTGACCGGCAGGAAGGCGAGGCCGGTGGTCAACGGTGAGTAGCCGAGGATGCTCTGCAGGTAGAGCGAGGCGAAGTAGAACATCGCGAAGAGGCCGCCCGCGACCATCAGGAAGACGCCGTTGCCGGTCGCCAGCGAGCGCAGCTTGAACAGCTCCAGCCGCACCAGCGGGGCGGGCGATCGCCGCTCGATGAAGACGAAGGCGACGAGCAGGACGATGCCGAGGGTGGCGACGCCGAGCGTCTTGCCGGAGTCCCAGCCCCAGCTCGAGGCCTCGACGATCGCGTAGACGAGGGCGACGAGGCCGCCGGTGACGGTGGTCGCGCCGGCGATGTCGAAGTGGCGCAGCGCGCCCTCCTGGACCGAGTTCGGGACCCACCTGAGGGCGGCGAAGACGATCGTCACGCCGACCGGCACGTTGACGAAGAAGATCCACTCCCACGACAGGCTTTCCACGAGGAAGCCGCCGAGCAGCAGGCCGACCGCGCCGCCGCCCGCGGCGACCCCGGCCCAGACCGAGAGCGCTTTGGTGCGCTGGGGGCCCTCGTCGAAGGAGGTGGTGATGACCGAGAGCGCCGCGGGCGAGAGCATCGCGCCGCCGAGGCCCTGGATCGCGCGGCCGACGATCAGCATCGTCTCCGAGGTGGCGAGCCCGTTGAACAGCGAGGCGGCGGAGAAGAGGGCGACGCCGGCGAGGAACAGCGAGCGCCTGCCGAGCAGGTCCGCGGCGCGTCCGCCGAGCAGCAGGAAGCCGCCGAAGAGCAGCGTGTAGGCGTTGACGACCCAGGCCAGCGAGGTGTCGGAGAAGCCGAGGTCGGTCTGGATGGCGGGCAGCGCGACGTTCACGATCGTCGCGTCGAGGACGACCATGAACTGGCCGAAGCAGACGACGACGAGGGCCAGCCACGGGTTGAAGTGAGGGTGATGGCTCCGGTTTATGGTCGGGCACCTTAGCACGAACCGGAGCACGTGCTCCGTTAAACCGGAGTTGGCGCTCCGGAGTATGGTCACATGAGACTCGGCAGACGGGAAATGGCGAGGACGGGAGACGCGGTGGCCCTTCATACGGACATCCCCAGCAGCGGCGAGATCGAATGGCTGCTCCAGGCGCGGGGCGAGGGCCTCGTCTCGATCTACCTCCCCACCACCCCGGTGACGCCGGCGGCGGAGGGGGACCGGATCGCCTTCAAGAACCTGGCGCGCGAGGCGGTCGAGGAGCTGCGGGCGCGCGGGCGCGCGGCGCGGGAGCTGGACGAGGTCGAGGAGGAGCTCGATGACCTGCACGACGACGACGCCTTCTGGACGGAGCTGTCCCACAGCCTCGCCGTCTTCGCCGGCACGGGTGGGCTGCGCAGCTTCCGGCTGCCGAACCGGCTCACCGAGGCGGTCCAGGTCGCCGACCGCTTCCACGTCATGCCGCTGCTGCGCGCGGTGACCTTCCCGCAGACCGCCTTCGTCCTCGCCCTCGCCGAGGGCTCGGTGCGCCTGCTCGAGGTGACGCCGGACCTGCCGACCTTCGAGGTGCGGGTGCCCGACCTGCCGAGCGACGCCGCCGACGCGGCCCGCAAATCGTCGATCACCGACCGCTCGCCGGCGCGGCGACTGCAGGGGACCGAGGGGCGCAAGACCGTGGTGCGCAGCTACGCGCGCGCCGTCGACCGGGCGCTGCGGCCGGTGCTCTCCGGCCAGTCGGTGCCGCTGATCCTCGCCGCCGCACAGCCGATCGACGGCATCTTCCGCGCGGTCAACTCCTATCCGCACCTCGCCGCCCCGACGATCGAGGGCAGCCCGGAGGGTCGCACCGACGCCGAGCTCGGCGAAGCGGCCCGCCCCGTCCTCGACCGCATCTACGCGGAGGAGCTGCGCGGCCTGCGCGACCGCTTCGAGGAGCGCTCGGCGGCCGGCCGCGCCGCGGTGGAGATCAACGACCTCGCCCGCGCCGCCACCTTCGGCGCCGTCGAAATGCTCTTCGTCGACATCGACTCGAACCTCACCGGCACGATCAACGAGGAGACCGGCGCGGTCGCCCTCGACCCGGAGGACCAACCGGGCGACTACGGCATCGCCGACGAGCTCGCCCGACGGACGCTGCTCGCCGACGGCCGAGTGTTGGCGGTGCGGGCCGCGGACGTCCCCGCCGAGGCCCCCGCCGCCGCGATCCTCCGCTACGCGGTCTGAGCGGTCGGTCAGGGCGTCACGCGTTCGCACTCGGGACCCCGTCCGACCCGGCTGCGCCCCCGCGCAACGCAGCGCGCGCCACTCGCGAAACATCGGAGGGTCGGCGGGAAAAGATCAGGCGGGGGGACCGATGCGGAAGGGGTCGCTTGCGGCGACAGTCACTCCATGTCGACGCTCGCCCTCCGAATTCCGCTCGCCGCCGCGGTGACCGGCGAAGACGCGCCGCCGCGGCTGAACCTGCGGAAGGGGGCGGCGGGATGAGCGCGGCGCTCCCCGCCGAGGCGAAGCCCGTCCGCCTGGTCCTCGACCTCGACCCGCGCTGCGCCGCGCCGACCGGCACGCTGACCGCGCGCTCCGGCGCCGCCTCCCCCTTCACGGGCTGGGTCGGCCTGACGCGAGCGATCGAGCTGGCGCTGGCCGGGGAGCGCGACGACCGAGCCGAGCGCGGAGACAACGTGCCGAACCCAAAGGAGCTGCCGTGAACACCACCCGACCCCGACGCCTCTTCCTCCTGCTAGCCGTCCCGGCCCTGCTCGCCGCGGCGACGCTGGGCGCGCCGACGACCGCGAGCGCCGTCACCTACGGGACCGGGGTCGTCTGCACCACCTACCACGCACAGGCGAACACCGCGACCATCCGCTTCGGGTACGACAACCTCTTCGAAACCATCGAGAGCATCGGGCCGGGCGACTACAACTACTTCACCCCGCCGCCCGCCGACCCCGGGCAGCCGGAGCAGTTCATCCCTGGCAACGGTTCCTTCGACCTGACTCGCGCCGCCGGATCGCCCCCTCTGTCCTGGGTGCTGGACGGCGTCGCCGGCAAACCCGCCGACTTCGCCGTCGCCGACCTGCCCTTCGAGCGTCCCTGCCCGGAACGCGGTCCCAGCATCTCGGGGCTCACCCCGCCCGCCGTCGCGAAGGGCGCCGACCCGCGCGCGCTCTCGATCTTCGGCCAGGGGCTGGCGGGCGGCACGGTCGCCATCTCGGGGGACGGGGTGACCGTGACGACGGCCGACCCGGGCACCGAACAGCGGCTGGACGCGACCGTGACCGTCGTCCCGGGCGCCGCCACGGGGCCGCGTGACGTGCTCGTCACCGCACCGGACGGCGACGAGGTCGGTTGTCGCGGGTGTTTGATGGTCGAACCGGACGCCCCTCCTGTGGTCGGCCCGGCGGGTCCGGCTGGAGAGCGTGGGCCTGCGGGACCGGCCGGGGAGCGTGGCCCGGCGGGCGAACGCGGGCCGGCCGGGCCACGGGGACCGGCAGGGCCACGCGGCGCCGGGGGTCGCGTCGTCCACAGCATGAGCGCGCCGGTGGCGCTCGGTGCCGACGGCGACGCCACGGCGGTCGCCCGCTGCCCAGCCGGCTCGGCCGCGATCGCGGGCGGCTACACCCTGCGCGGCAAAGGCGCCCCGCGCTCGCTCGCGGTCACCGCCGACGAGCCGCGCGGCGCCGGCGCCTGGGCCGTCACCGTGAGCGCCCGCGGCGCCAGGCCCGCGCAGCGGCTGGTCGCCTCGGTCAGCTGCCTCGGCTGAGCGCGAGCAGAGGATCGATTCCAGGACACCGGCCGCCGAGGAACAACGGTCGCGTTCGCATTTCTGACCGCTGTCCGGTCATTTCTGCGAACGCACCGACGTGGGGGCCGAGCGGCGCCGGGCGCCGGGCGCCAGGGGCGTCAGCCGGCGGTGGGCGCCAGCAGGCGCGGCAGCTCTTGGCGGGAGGCGGCGTCGAGCTTGCGGTAGACGCTCGAGAGGTGGGTCTGGACCGTCTTCGCCGTGACGAAGAGCTCCTGGGCGATCTCGCGGTTGGTGAGGCCCGCGGCGGCGAGGCGGGCGACGCGGAGCTCGGCCGGCGTCAGCGAGTCGACGCCGCTGAAGGCCGCGCGCCGCGGCCGCGCGCCAGTCGCCCGCAGCTCCTCCAGCGCCGTCTCGGCCAGGGCGCGGGCGCCCATCGCGTCGGCGAGCTGGAGCGCCTCGCGCAGCGGCTCCTGGCAGTCGCGACGGCGGCGCGCCCGGCGCATCGCCGCGCCCAGCTCGGCCAGCACGTGGGCGCGCTCGAGCCGCGGCTCGTCGTCGTCGAGGACCGCCCGCGCCTCTTCGAGCATCGCGAGGGGATCGCCCGCGGCGACCGCAGCGGCGGTGCGCAAGGCCAAGGCCAGCGGGCGCGGCGCGGCGGCGGCGCGGGCGAGCGCCAGGTGCTCCTCGGCCAGCGCCCGGGCCCGCGCGTCGTCCCCGAGCATGAGGGCCGCGAGCGCCGCGGGGCGCCGCCACGGCATGAAGCCGGGGCTGTCGACGCCGAACTCGCCGCCCAGCAGCGCGCCGGCCGCCTCGGCGGCACGGAGCGCAGCGGCGGGCTCGCGCTCGGCGAGCGCCACCGCGGCGTCGGCGAAGTCGAGCACGGCCCGTTCCATCGACCCCTCCGCGGCCGCCGCGCTCGCCACCGATTCCCGCGCCGCCGCGAGCGCGCCCCGCTCGAGCTGAAGGTGCGCCTGCAGCGAGAGCGGCCAGGCGACGCCGGCGTTCCAGCCCTCTTCGCGCGTCGCCTGGGCCTGCCCGAGGTCGGCCAGCGCGTCGGTCAGCTCGCCGCGGTGGAAGCGCGGGATCGCCCGGTGGAAGCTGGCACCGGTGGTGGCGATGAAGGAGCCGCGCCGGCGCGCCGCGTCCAGCGAATCGGCGGCGATGCCGTCGGCGAGGTCGGTCACGTCGGCGGCGCAGAGCGCCTGCACCAGCATCCCGCTCGGCAGCGAGTAGGCGGCGACGTCGAGTTCCGGGTCGAGCTGCTCGGCGGCGCGCCCGGCGAGCTCGCGGACCCTGGGCGGCGCCTCCCCGGCCAGCGCCAGGCTGAGCACGGCGTGGACGAGGAGGACGGGGTCCGCGGGCGGGTCCGCGGCCCGGGTCGCCTCGACGATCGGGCCGAGGCGACGCGCGGCGGCGGCCATCAGCGGGGCCTGGAAGCGGTTGATGCTGAGGTACTCGCCGAGGATCGCCTGTCCCTCGGCGCTCTCGGCGTCGAGCGCGCCGAGGGCCTCCTCCAGTGCCCCGGCGGCGACGGCGTGCTCACCGGCGGCGAAGCGGATGCGGCCGAGCGAGCGCAGCGCCCGCCCGCGGGCGCGGCCCGCGGGCAGCACCGCGAGCGCTTCCTCGACGTGCCCGGCGGCGGCGGTGTCGCCGGCCAGCGCCTCGGCTTCGGCGAGCTCCAGCAGCACCTCGCCGCGCCGCTCCGGCGGCGGCGGCTCGGCCGCGGCGCGGGCGAGCAGGTGGGCCGCGGCGGCGGGATCGCCCTGGGCGACGGCGCGCGCGGCGGCCTCGCGCAGGGTCGCGAGGACCCAGGGGTCGGCGTCGGGCCGGGTCGCCAGCAGGTGGGCGGCGACCTCGCGCGGCGGCGCGCCGTCGGCGGCGAGCAGGCCGGCGGCCTCGCGGTGGGCGCGGGCGCGGGCGAAGTCGGTGAGGTCGGCGCGGACCGCGGTGGCGATCAGCGAGTGGGCGAAGCGGATCGGCTCGCCGCGGGCGAGGATGCCGGCGGTGGCGAGGGTGTCGGCGGCGCGCTCGGCCGCCGCCGCGTCGACCTTGGCGAGGGCGCCGACCTGGCGCAGCGGCGCACCGTCGCCGAGGACCGCCGCAGCGGCGGCGATCGCCTCGGCCCCCTCCCCGAGGCGGCCGAGCTGGGTAAGCAGCGTGTGCATGACGGTCTCGGGGACGAGCGCGCGCACGGCGGCGACCGAGTCGGCGG